>OOBJ01000014.1_pt1 | contig 175479 bp, 125 predicted proteins | sample 1671331 | NCBI WGS metagenome assembly OOBJ01 (sample SAMN06348145, study PRJEB24527) | human gut metagenome | biome: human gut; feature: ankylosing spondylitis patient; material: feces | host: Homo sapiens | place: China | collected 2015-10 | reverse complement strand
GTGATGTCGGCGACCCACAGGCTGTCGGGACGTACGGGTGAGAAGCCCTTGGCGAGGTTCTTGTACTTGCGGTAGTTATGGTTGGAATTGGTCGTGTGGCGCCTGCGCTCAGGCTTGAGCATGAGGTGGTTGCGGCGGATTATGTCGTAGAACCGGTCACGCCCGGGGACGGCATCCGGGAAGATGCCCTTCAGGATGAGGAACAGCTTGTAGGCACCGATGCCCGGCGCCTCGCTGCGAAGCTGGCGCACGCTCTCCACGATCGCCCTCTCGTTGAGCCGAAGGCGGTTGCGCCTTTCGCGGCTCACGCAATAGTAACCTTCGCGGCTCTTGCCAAACAGTCCGCTCAGGCACCCGATGCCTTTGCCCGGGTGCCTGGGCCGAAGGTTGTCTACTGCTTGGCGCCAGCTTTTTTTAGCAGGTCTATGCCGTATTGTTCGCGTCCTATCTTCAGGACCTCATTTAGTGCCTCGTTGCGCAGCTCCGAGTACTCAAGGGCCTTGCGCAGGCGGGCGTTCTCCTCCCTCAGACGCGCCTCTTCGCTTTTGGGGGCGGCAGAAGCGCTTGCTTTCAATGACCTTGCCATAAACACCTGTTTTTCCAGTTCTGATATTTCATCCGGCAAAGATACGCATTTGTCACGGTATCTGCGCTCCCATTGGATGATATTTCCACTGCTCAAGCCGTATTTACGGGCTATCTTACTGTAAGAGCTGCCGCTCTCATAATAATCCTTCAGGACTCGAAGCCTGAAATCGTCGTCAAAATGACGGGCTGCTTTGCGTTTCGCTTTCATTGATTACACTGGTTTTTTAATTGTTAAAACAGTGTAAAGTAAATCTGTATTAAGACATATGGCCAACCGCTTGGCCCTCAGCGGGTTGCTGGCGGCGTCAGTGCTGCTCACCGCCGCGGCCGGCCCTCACCTCTATCATCTCCACTCCGCCTATCCTTGCGGCCATGGGCGAAAACGAGCTTCCGGCCGAACCGTATATCCGCTGCGTGCGTGCCAGCGTGTACATGTCTGCCAGTCCGCCCCTGATGCCGTCGGCACTGCTGCGCGATGCCGCCGCCGCTGCCGTGATGACCCTGCTGCCAAACTCTGCCGTGAGCTCGGCTTTCACCCCCTGGTCGTCGGTGGCGAGGAATATCTTCAGGCCCGGGTGGGCTGCCAGTTCGCGCCTGCCGGCCTCGATGAACAGCGAGGTGGGGCTCTGGGCTGTGGCCTCTCCGTGGTCGGTGCGGCGTATGTGCATGCCTATGGTGTAGTCGGCAAAGAGGCCGGCGTTGGCCTCCACGCTCCGCATCACGCTTCCCACAGGGCGGAACAGCAGCCTGTAGGTGTCGTCGGGATATGCCCCAAACTCCTGGTAGCAGCTCATGTAGCACCGCCGCCCTGCGGCCCACGCCTCGAAGTCGAAGCCGCGCTGCTTGAGCGGCGTGACGCTTTTCTCGTATATCCGCCGTTGGTACGCCAGGGCCTGGGGCAGCGCCGGCAGCCACAGGTTGCGCCTGCGGGGGCGCCCGTTGACAATGGCGTCGGCCACGCCTGCCTCGCGCAGGTCGATGCCCGGTGCCGCTATAGGCTCGAAAATGTCGGCGAAGGGCGCGTTGAGTGCCCAGTCGCGGAACCACACCACGTGGAGCCGGCTGCCCACGGCGAGGCACAGCCGGTAGGCAGACGCCACGGCCCGCATCCTGTTGGCCAGTCCGCCTGCGGGCACAAGCGTCAGGCTTCCTTTGTGATTTGTCGTTTTCATGGTCGCAAATTTACGAAAAAGACTTGACAATACGGGCACTGTCAACAAATAACTGCTATTTGCTTTGAATATACGCCTACTTTTCTTATCTTTGCAAAAGACAAGCGGCGCCCGGCAATAGCTTGGCAGGCTGCCTATCACACCTAATGTTACCATATATGAAACAACCGGCAAAGATTGACGTTGCGGTGCTGATACTGTTCTTCAACCGCCCCGACTCGCTCAAGAAAGTGTTCGACGAAGTGCGCCGTGCGCGCCCCTCGCGGCTGTTCCTTTACCAAGACGGCCCGAGGGGGGAGCGCGACATGAAGGGCATCATGAAGTGCCGTGAGGTGGTGGACGACATCGACTGGGAGTGCGATGTGCGGCGGCTGTACCAGCAACGCAACTATGGCTGCGACCCGTCTGAGTATATCTCGCAGAAGTGGGCGTTCTCGATGGCCGACAAGTGCATCGTGCTCGAAGACGACGACGTGCCTTCGCAGTCGTTCTTCCCGTTTTGCAAGGAGATGCTCGACCGCTATGAGAACGACGAGAGGATAGTGATGGTGTCGGGCTTCAACAGCGAAGAGAGGCTCGACGACTGTCCCTACGACTACATCTTCACCTCGTACATGTCGATATGGGGCTGGGCTTCGTGGCGCAGGGTGATTGACCAATGGGACGGGAAATACACTTTCCTCGACGATGATTACAACATGCGGCAGCTGAAGGCGCTGATGCGCCAGCGCAAGATGAACTTCGACATGATACGCGCGTGCCACGACCACCGTGAGAGCGGGCGCGAGTTTTACGAGACTATACACTGGGCAACTATGATGTTCGGCTCGGGCCTGGCCATAGTGCCGGCCAGGAACCTAGTCAACAACCTCGGCGCGGCCGAGGAGTCAACCCACTATTCCAACAGCCTGGCTACCATGCCGCGGCGCCTCAGGCGCATGTTCACCATGCCGCGCTACGAGTTGCAGTGGCCGTTGCGCCATCCGCGCTATGTGATAGAGAACGTTGAGTTTAAGGAAAAGGTTTATCGCACACAAGCATACGGCCACCCGTGGATAAAGGTGGGGCGCTCGCTGGAGGAGCTGGCGCTCAACTTGCGCCACGGAAACATGGGCATCATCGTCAAGGCCGTGCGCAACCGCATCGACAAGTTGCTCGGCCGGGCAAGGCATGCCTGACCCGTTCAGGCGGCGGGCTGCAGCAGGAAGTCTGCAAGGAACACCCCGTTGTGGGCCGCCATGTACACTATGAGCAGCAGGAGCACGCCCCTGAGCGCCATGAGCACCGCCCCCCGGGCCCTCAGCAGCATGAAAGCCATGGCCAGCGGCAGCACAAACAGCCAGTGGGGCGACATGATGTAGACTTCGTTGATGCCGAAGCCGAGCCCTAAGTGCAGCACCATGTCGAAGCCAAACCACGACAGCGCGAGCCACAGCAGGCGGCTGCGGAAGCCGCAGGCTATGCCCGCGAGCATGAGAAGCACCACAATCGCCTCTACGAAATAGTTGAACTTGGAGTCGTATTCCACGAAAACGGGTCGCGAACGGAGCACGTCGCCCAGGAAGAAATTGGCGTGGAAGAGCAGCGGTTCGCCAAAAAGGTTCTCCACAACCGTGGGCCAACGGGGCGTGGTCACGTCGCTCCAGCGCATCATTCCCTCGCGGCTCAGCGGCCGGCCCATCTTGCTTGGCGCCTTCTTCTGCTGCAGGCGGGGAGCCATCTTTGCCCTCGTGGCCGAGTCGGCCTCGGCATACAGTTTCTTCATCTTGGCCTCCTGGGCCTTGCGCGCGGCCTGTCTCTTTACGCGGGCCTCGTGGCGTGCGCGGTCGATGGGGGCCACAAACACGCTGTATTCAAACTTGCAGAACATCCACAACGCCACCGACGGCACCGCTATGCCGAGCAGGATGTTGCGCAACCTGAAGAACTTTCGGCCGTTGACAAACAGCTGCATGAGCACCGCCTTGACGCAGTTGGTGGTGGTTATGCCTGTGGCAAAGACGTAGAGCACGGCCATCTGCCACGTCGGAACAGTCTTCCGCTTCTTCATCCTCATGCCCGCCACGTAGAGAACGATGAGCAGCATGCACATGGAAAAGCCGAAGTGGTCGGGCGTGAAGCTTATCACCATGACATAGGCAAACGAGAAGAAGAGCGCCGAAAGCAGGTTGGCGTCGGTGTCATCGAGCTCCATCACCTCGCTGAGCGTGCGCCTGAAGAACACAAACGAGTAGAAGGCGCAGGCCGCCATGAGGGCTGCCGTCAGGAAAATGGCGCAGTTTATGCCCGTCAGCCCGGCCAGCCAGCCGTTCAAAAGACTCAGCGGGCTGATGAGGAACGCCAGCAGCGGGTGGCGCTCAACGTTGTAGATGTCTATCCACGACGACACGGTGATGAGCGTGAGCGGGTCGTAGCCCGACACGCGGAAGTGGGCGAGCATGTGCCTCTGCATGGCCCCGGCGTCGCGCAGCGGCGTGAACAGCCCGTACATCTTGCACACAAAGAGGGCGTTGAGCGTGGTTACGACGATGGCGGCCACGGCTGCCGGCAGGGCCTCGTCGCGCTTAATCTTGAATATGTCGAACGGTCTTGTCATGTCGGTATCATTTCCTGAATGGCTTGTAGTGGGCTTCGTCGGCCATGGCGAGCATCTCGCGGTCGCCACGGCTGTCGCCGAAGGCCGTGAGGCGGTAGCTCTCTCTGTCGGGGAAAAGCCCGAGTATGCGTCTCACTTTCTCTGCCCCCTTGCAGTTGGGGGTGGCAAAGCGGCCCGTGAGCCGCCCGTTGCGTATCTCCGGTTCGGTGGCAACCACCGTCACGGCGCTGCCGTATTCGGCGAAGAACGGTGCCACCCACTGCCGCTGGCTGGCGCTGACTATGAGCACGGTGGCCCCGTCTTCAACGGCCTTGCCCACGGCCCTGATGCCTGCCGGGCGCAGCAAGGCCCTGTTGCGGACAGCAAACGCCATGCCGCATTCCTCGTAGTCGCGCTCTGATGTGCCTGCGAAGAAATGGGCGAACACCCTCTCCTTGGCCTTGCCCGCGGGGTAGAGGCCCAGCTTGGCGGCCGCCAGCAGAGGGGCGTGCAGCGCGAGCCACGCCACTACGCGGCGCGTTTGCCGGGCGTGGCATAGGAATGCGATGAACGAATCGCGGCGGGTCAGCGTGCCGTCGAAGTCGAAGGCGTATATCTCTTTCTTTCCTTCCATCTTGTCAGAATATATATATTATGGTGAAGAACGACAGTCCCCAGCAAGCCACCACCACCTGGATGAACCTGTCGTGCAGTGCTATGGCAGTGGGGTCGCCGCTCTTCTCGTCGACCACGGCTATCTGTATGTAGCGCAGCAGCCCGATGATGACAAACACGCTCGTAAGGTAAAGGTAGTCGGTTTGCATGACGGCGGCTGCCTCGGGCGACACGGTGTACATCACGTAGCACACTATTGTTACCGTGGCCGTGATGGTTATGGCCTGGTTCATGAACGTGAGGTTGTACCGCGACGTGTTGCGCCGTGGCGCCATGCCGGTGCGGTCCATGCGCAAGACGTCGTCGCGGCGCTTGGCGAGCGAGAGGAACAGCGTGAGCAGGAACGTCATGAGCACTATCCATTTGCTGAGCATGATGCCCGAGGCCTCGCCTCCCGCCAGTATGCGCAGCACGAAGCCGAAGGCTATTATGCACACGTCGATTATTGCAAACCGCTTCAGCCAGGCGCAGTAGGCCATGTTGAGCGCGTAGTAGCCGGCCACCACGCAGCCCGTGCGCAAGGCCGTGCCGCCCAGAAACGCCAGGGCTGCCACGGCGAGGGCCAGCATGAGGGCCATCAGGGCGTATGCCCCGGCCACAGGCACTGCCCCCGATGCCACGGGGCGGTGGCACTTGACGGGGTGCCGCCGGTCGTCGTCGGCGTCGATGATGTCGTTGAAGCAGTAGACCGATGAGGCCGCGAGGCTGAATGCCACCATGGCCAGCAACGAGGCACTGACGCTGGGCCAGTGGGTGACGTTGCCGCTGAAGAACACCGGTATGAGCACGAACAGATTCTTGACCCATTGCTGCGGTCGTATTATCCTTATGTATTCCATTTCAAAGAGTAACCGTTTTTATGCTATTTTCCTTGTCAACAGACTGATGCCCTTGTGCAGCAGCCATGCCGGGGCGGCCGATATGGCCACCACGGCCAGTGCCGTGGGCCAGTAGCCAAGGCGCAGGGGCTGCAGCGGCAGCAGCACAAACTGGGCGTGGATGAGGTATATCTCGAGGCTGATGCCGCCGATGAAGGCCAGCACAGAGCCTGCCCATGCCGGGGCGTGGGCCAGCGCCCGCGCCATGAGCAGGGCCATCGAGACCGTGAGCGGTATGTAGACCATGCGCTCGAGGAACAGCGGGAAGCGCCCCCGCAGGCCGTCCTCGAAGTTGACGCAGGCCAGCGTGCACACGGCCAGCATGCCGATGAGCATCCACCACCCGGCCCGGCCGATGTGCCGCCGCTGCTCGACGAGCAGTCCGGTGTTGATGCCTATGAGGAAGATGGGTATGCGGCTGAAGAATATCTCGAGGTGTCCTACCACCGAATGCAGCGGAGCCCAGTATTGCACGAGCACGCACAGCACCATGGCAGCCACGGGCATCCACCGGCATTCGGCATGGCGGCGTATCAGTTCGATGTAGGCCGGGGCCACGGTGTAGAGCGCCATGATGGCCGGTATAAACCAGAAGGTGAGCTCGTCGTGCTGCCAGAAGCCCCAGTTGACGGCTATCGACAGCGCCGTGTCGGCTGCCGAGGCCCTGCCGTCGAGGCAGCGCGGCAGGTAGTATGCAGCCGCCACTATGAGCCATGCGGGGTAGACCCTGACGTAGCGCCGGCGCAGGAATGTGGCGTAAGGCGAGCCGGCGATGGCCTGGAGCAGCCTTTTGCCCCGACTGCCTGAGGCGTTGCGTGGCGCGGGCCGGGTGCCGTCGTTGCCTGCAGCGGCCCGCCTCTTCTGCATTATCTTGCCCCACGAGAACCACAGGCCTATGCCGCTGAGGTAGAGGAACACGTCGACGCCGACGTTGCCGCACCTGCTCAGGCAGTAGAAGAATGTGTCGTGGCGCATGCCGCCCACGTGGAAGAGCACCACCATGAGCATGGCGGCGCCCATCAGCCGGCCCCGCTGGCTGCTGAGGCAGCTGTAGTTGTCTGACGTTTTTTCCATTGTCGCTTGGTTGTTTATTGTTTGCTGTGGCCTTCCGGCAGCCGTGAGCCTTGCCGTGGGGCGGCTGCCGGCCGCGACGGGCGAGGGCCGTGGCATGTCCGCCGTGGCGCGGCGATTCTTTTACATCGTTGTCCCTGCGGCCGTCGGCTCGTGGGGCGGGCCGCCAGGATGGCCCGTTTCGCGCCCCCGAACGGCCCTTGTGGCATTGCCGAACGGCCCGTTTTGCAACCCCGTAAGCATGGTTTTGCAACGTGCTGCAGGCCAGGGAGTTGCGCTGGCAGGGTGGGGCGGCGAAATTGTTTTACAACAGTTGTCTATGCCTTTGGCTTTGGAATCCTGTTGATTATTATCATGAACATCCACGACACGGCCACCGTGGCTATTACATACAGCAGCAGTCCGTCGTAGATGTCGCCTCGGCGGGATATGGGTATGAACACCTTGCGCAGCAGCGGATGGGCCACGAACATGGCCGCCGATATGCCGCCGAGCCACGACAGCGGGCTGAGCCACGCGGCGGGCAGCGCCTTGACCAGCCCCACCGAGGCTGCCACCACGGCCAGCGGGGCCCACAGCCACGCCTGGAACGATGTGCAGCAGGCCAGCAGCAGGGCCGCAGACACCAGTGACACGGCTGCCCACGACGGGCGGCCCATGGCGTTGAGGCGTGCGGCGGGCAGGTGGCGCGCAGCCAGCAGGCCCGCGCAGAACACGAGCATGCCGCCGATGCAGTTGTAGCGCAGCCGGTTGAGCGTTTCGCCCATGGGGCTGCATGCGGCCTGGGCTGCCCAGCACAGGGCCACCAGCGCCGCTGCCCACGCCCAGTGGCGGCGGTAGAGCGCTAGCCGGTAGACTATGTAGAGCTGCATCATCAGTCCGAAGAACCAGTAGGGGCCCGGCCATATTATCCTGTCGGGGGCGGGTAGGAGGTTGATTGCCATGAGCATCTGGGCCACGACGTTCTCGGCCTGGAAGCGGAAAGGGCCCGGGGTGATGGCGTCGACGATGATGAAGGCCACGAAGCCCGGCACCATCATGCGCAGCAGCTTCATGTAGTGGTAGCGCGCAAACCGCCATGCGGGCAGCTCCTGCGGGCGCCGCTCATATTTCATCACGAGCCCGAAGCCGCTCAGGAACAGGAATACCGGCACGCCGTAGTGGCCGAAGTACGACAGCAGGTGGATGGGCAGGTTGGCGTCGGCGTGGGACATGGCATCCCACAGGCGTGCGGTGTTGGCGGCGTTGAAGGTGTATTCGTTTTCCTTGACGGCAAACCCGAGCCAGTGGCAGTAGTTGTGCAGCATTATGGCCATTATGGCCAGCCCGCGCAGGGCGGCGCATTCATCTCGGTTGAGCCATGCCGTCGTTTTTGTCATTGTGTTCATACTCTGCTTTCAGTTTGTTGTAGTCTACGCTGTTTTTCAGCTTCCTCGGCCTGTCGGGGTCGTAGTCGGGGCCCAGCAGGTTGTATTCGCCGCGGTAGTCGGGGCAGCTTATCCCGGCCAGGTAGAGCAGCATGTGGGCCACGCGGTCGGTCATGTATGGCTTGTCTTTTGCCCCGGCAATGGCCTCCATCATGCCCGGATGGGCTTTTGCATATCCCTTGGAGCACCATATCCAGAACGGTATCTCAAACTCCTCGTGGGCCAGGCGGTAGTCTATCTCTGCCGAGTGCAGCCGGCCGTAGACGCGCATTCCGCCCCCGAAGCACTCCTCGCCGTGGTCGGGCATGTATATCGCTATGGCGTCTTCGCGCTCGAATCGCTTCAGTATCTCGTCGACAATGGAGTCGTTGTAGAGCGTGGCGTTGTCGTAGTGGGCCATCACCTGCTTGTCGTTGGGCCTGAGCCGAGGCTCGTCGTAGTCGGCTCCCGCAAACCGTTTCCTGTCGGCCGGGTAGCGCTGCGAATAGCTCACGTGCTGCCCTTTCAGGTGGAGTATTATCAGGTTGTGGTCGTCGGGCCCGTCGAACCTGATGCTGTCTTGTGCCAGCAGGCGGTCGTAGTCGGCCAAGACGCCGTCGTCGTAGGTGTGGAGGGAGGTGTTGCGCACGTCAAACTGCGCCTTGTCGAGTGTCGGGTTGTTTAGGAAGAAGCCGCCGCTGAAGTCGTACACCGCCTCTTCGGCCTGCGGCAGGAACTGGTTGGTGATGAATGTCACGCGGTAACCGGCCTTGCGGAAAAGCTCGGGGAAGAGCGGGTAGTCGCACCATTCGCCCCTGTCGCCCACGGTGTAGAGCGAGAATATGTGCTTGAAGACAAAGCTGGTGAGGTTCCATGGCGACACAACGTCGCTGAATACCGTCAGCTGCCCGTCTTCCGCCCTGCGCAACTGGCGCGGTGTGGTGGGCTTGCCGTAGCCGTACAACTGTGAGTGGTGGCGGTTGTAACTTTCGCCGATGATGAGCACTATGTTGCGGCTGGTAAACCTGCAACTGTCAACCCGGGCCTTGCCGGTGGCCTCGATGAGCTTGTCTATATGCCTTGCCGCCAGCCTGTTGGCATAGAAGCTGAACGCCACGCGGTAGACGGGCAGGTACAGTTCGGCCTTGTCGTCGCGCGTGAGCTCGTGCTCCACGTCGCCAATGTTGTCGTAGGTCATGAGCCTCACGAACGCTTTCTTGTTGTCGGCTCGCGTGGCTATGCCTTGCTCGAGCATGTAGATGGTGGCCAGTCCCATGGCGGGCAGCACCACGGCCGACAGCCGGTGGATGAGCTTCATGTCGATGTCGAGACGTATGTGCCTGCGCCTGGCCATCGACATGAACACGTTGTAGAGCAGATGCACGGCCAATATCAGCATCACCCAGCCGAGGTCGGTCTTCAGGAGGCTCAGGTCGACATACGACTTGAGGAACTCCGAGGCCTCGCTTCCGGTGGTCTCTTCCATCAGCAGCAGCATGGTGGGGGTGAAGGTTGAGCCAAACTTTACCGTGCAATACATGTCGACGATCGATGTGGTGTACATCACTACGTATACGGCGCCCTTGATCCATCGTCTCACTTTCCACGGGATGAACGACAGGGCCACGCAGAGTATGTACAGGTCGGCAAACAGTTCGAATATGCCAAGCTCCGAGAAAGTGGGCGTTCCGAGCCTGTTGCATACATAGCACAGCACGAACATGAACACAAAGAAAGCCGGGCTCTTCTTTATAGGGTAAAAGAAGTAACCGAGAAGTCGGCCTATCAGACTGACGTATTTCATCTGTTTAGCAAGTTTGGTGCAAAATTACATCTTTTAATCCGAATACCAATGGTTGGCGGCGGATTATTCGCTGAAAGGCTGTTCTTTGGGGGTTGTGGTGGCGCATGGCGGCCGCCACGGTGGCGAAAAATGTTTGTCTGGGTGGAGAAATGCGTTTGCCTGGGTGGTGCATGGCGGGTGGCGGCCTGCCATGCGGCATAGGCGGAAGGCTTGTTGCTGGCCGATGGGCCGGCCATGCTGGCTGCCCGGCTCAGCAGCGGTTGCCCCGGCAGGCGTCGGCGTTGGCCGCATACCACCCCTGCTTGCTTATCATTGCGGCCACGGCGGGCGGCACCAGGGTGTCGATGGGCAAGCCCTCGGCCACCCGTCGCCTCACTTCTGTGCTGCTGATGTCTATCAGCGGCGTGTCGGCCATTGTCACCCCGGCGGGCAGCGAGCCCGCGTCGATGGGGCGGCCGCAGCCCTGCGCGCGCCGTGGATAGACCACTATGCGGCATGTGGCCAGTATGTCGGCGCTGTGGTACCAGCGGTCGAAGCGCTCCCAATTGTCGCCGCCGATGAGCAGCGTGAACTGCAAGCCGGGATGCTCGCTGCGCAATCGGCACAGCGTGTGCCATGTGTACGACGGCCGTGGCATGGTAAGCTCAACGCCGCAAGGCTTCAGCCGTGGCTCGCCTTCGAGCGCCGCGGTCACCATTGCCATCCTTGCGGCATCGTCAAGCAGGTCGGAGTTCTGCTTGAAAGGGTTTTGCGGCGACACCACAAACCACACCTCGTCGAGCCCGGCGGCCTCGAGCAGGCTGCGGGCCAGGGCAATATGGCCGTTGTGTATGGGGTTGAACGAACCTCCGAAGAAGCCTATCTGCCGTGCTGTCGTGATGGTTTCCTGGTCCATTGGTGCTGTGGGGGCTTGCTGGTGTTGGCTGCTTCAGCCTTTGCTTACGAAGGCGCTGACAATCTCGAGCACTTCTTTTTCGGCCTTGCCAAGGTCGTCGTTGACCACCACGCGGTCAAACTCTTTGGCAAAGCCAAGCTCAAACTCGGCGCGGGCCAGCCTTTGCGATATTACCTCGGGAGCGTCGGTGCCGCGGCTTTCCAGCCGTCGGCGCAGCTCGTCGACCGACGGCGGCTGTATGAATATGCTCATCGCTTCGTCGCCATAGTGCCGTTTGATGTTGCAGCCGCCTTTCACGTCGACGTCGAACACAACGTTGTCGCCGCCGGCGAGCTGGCTGTCTACCTGCGACTTGAGCGTTCCGTAGAAGCGGTCTTGGTAAACTTCTTCGTATTCAAGGAATTCGTCGGCGGCTATCCGCTGCCTGAACTCGTCGGGAGAGAGGAAGAAATACTCCACGCCGTTGCGCTCGTTGCCACGTGGCGGGCGGCTTGTGCACGATATGGAAAAGGCCAGGCGGAGCTCCTTGTGGGCCATGAGCCAGTTTATTATGGTGCTCTTGCCTGTTCCGCTTGGCGCTGAGAATATGATAAGTTTGCCTTTCATTGTCATTGGTTTGGTTGATTGTTTATTGCGTTTGGGAGGTGGCTGCACAGCGGCTGCCGGTTAACGGTTGCCTTGGCGAGGCGCGTCGGCGGTCAGAGCACGTTGAGCACTTGCTCCTTTATCTGCTCCAGCTCGTCCTTCATCTTTACCACCAGGTTCTGCATCTCGGCGTTGTTGCTCTTCGACCCCGTTGTGTTTATCTCGCGCCCCATCTCTTGTGCGATGAAGCCGAGCTTCTTTCCCTGCCCGTGACCGTCTTCCATGGTCTCGCGGAAGTACTTCAGGTGGTTGGCCAGACGCTGTTTCTCCTCGCTGATGTCGAGCTTCTCGATGTAGTAGATGAGCTCTTGCTCAAGCCTGTTCTTGTCGTAGTCCACCTCGGGTATCGACTTCAGGCCTTCCACTATGCGCGACCTTATCTTCTCTACCCGCTGTTTCTCGTATGTCTCAATCTCCGCCAGCAAGGCCGATATGTTGTCAATCTTCTCCGTAAACTTGCGTTGCAGCGCCACGCCCTCCTGCTGGCGGAACTCCGTCAGGCGGCACAAGGCGTCGTCGATGGCCACGCGCACGGCTTGCCATTCATCTTCGCTGAGCGTTTCCTGCTCTGTCTTCGTGAGCACGTCGGGCATGCGCAGCAGCGTGGCAAACCAGTCTTGTGGCTCTGGTATGCCCGTCTTTGCTGCCAGGTCTTTTATCTGTCGGTAATAGTTTTCAACGATTGCGCAGTTGACAGGGGTGGCGTCGGCGCCGGCTTCCTTTTCGATCCATATGCTGAAGTCAACCTTTCCGCGTTCCAGGGTCTTGGCAACGAGCTGCCGCATCTCCATTTCCTTCTCGCGATATAGCGGTGCTATGCGTGTTGACAGGTCGAGAGCCTTGCTGTTTAGCGACTTTATCTCGACGTTTATTTTCTTTTCTCCGTAGGTTACGACAGCCTTGCCATAGCCTGTCATTGATTGTATCATATTTATGTGCGATTATGTTTGCTAAGTTGTTGAGTGCTTGCCGTCCTTTTTCCGGCGGTTGCAAAGATAATGTTTTTTCTGCGTTGTGCAAGCCAAAATGGATGTTTTTTGGCAGGCTAACGCCGGGAGCAGCCATTGTTGCGGTGCTCCCGGCGTTTTTGCCTTGCGTTTCACGCCATGCCTGCGCTCACTTTATCCTTGTCAGCGCCACGTCGTCGATGCGGCAGTATGCGCCGGCCTTGCCTTTGGCATGGAAGCCCACGGCCACCCGTCCGCCGCTAACCTTCACTTCCTTTATCCTCATCTGCTGCCATCTGCCTTGCTTGCCGCGGTTCAGGTTGCGTGCTTCGCGGCCGGCACCGCTCTCGGCGTACATCACCAGGCGGTCGAAGTCGCCGCCGTAGCACACCTTTGCCGTGAGCGAGTAGGTGCCGTCGGGCAGGTCGACATAGGGCATGGCAGTGATCTGTTGGCTCACCCTTCGCTCGAAGTCTACCACGTCTGTGATGTTGAGACTCTTCTCGCCGACAACGTGTAGACGGTCGTCGCGCGTGTTGAAATAGTTGAGTGTCAGCGAGTCGGGGTTGCCGATGGTCACCTTGTTGCCCTTGATGAACTCCGTCTTCCATCCTCTCAGGAACTCCTGCCTCGGCTTCACGGGGTTGGGTATCGACCGTCTGTCGGCCTCGAAGCTGCCGTTGAGCACATAGTTGTTGCCCTTGGCCACCCGCCATTCGCCCGTCGTAGCATTGAGTTCCCATGCGCTCAGCGAGTTGAAGAAAGGCCTGTCGCCGTTGAACGACAGCGGGCACCACTGGTTGTAGCCGAGCCCGTTGCCGGCAAAGTCGGCCCACCTGTCGCCGCAGTACACCACCGTTTCCTGCTTCGTTCCGCGCACGGTGACGAAGAATCCCGTCTGTGTCACGTGGGCATAGTCGGTCATGCAGCCGTCCATCACCTCCATGCTGTCTTTCGGTACGTACGGGCCGTAGATGTCGTCGGCAACGAGATAATAGGCGTGCGACGAGTCCCAGCCGTACAGGTCGGACGCGCACATGTAATACTTGCCCCTGAACTTGAACATGCAGTTGCCCTCGCGCCCTGCCCCCCGGTACACCTGGTGGCAGTCGAGCAGGCCAACCATACCGCCGCGCACGCCTATCTCAGACACGTAGATGCGGCTGCGACCGCGCCCGTAAGAATATATAAGGTACGACTTGCCAGTGTCTTCGTCGGTGAAAACCGTCTGGTCGCCAGTGTTGTGAGTGCCTATCATGTCGTACATGCTTATCCACCGGTGCCACTTGAACCGCCCCGTGGGAGTGTCGGACAGGGCTATCAGCACGGCGCTTTCCGACGACATGGCGGCGTGCTGTATGAACATGGCATACTTGCCGATGTCTTTCAGGTAGGCCACTCCCATGCGGCCAACCCATGTAGAGCGGTTGCCTACGTTCTCGCGCAGTTCGTCGCGGTCGAGCACATCGCCCTCAAAGCGCCAGTTCACAAGGTCGGTCGAGCTGTAGCACGTCACCGATTGGAACGTGACGCCTGTCTGCGTGACGCTGGGGTCGTTGCGGTAGCGTTCAGCCTCCTCGTATCTCACCCCGTACCAGTAGTATCGCTGCTGTCCCGTCTTTGGGTCGTTGAAGCGGAAGATGCCTCCGCCCTGGCTGTAAATAGGCACGTTGTCGGCCGCAGTCCAGAAGCGGTCGTTTTCTATCCGTTGGAAACTGCCGCTGTCGGCAACGGCGTCCTGTGCTGCGGCAACCGTTGTGTAGGCCATTGCTGCCGCCAGCGCCAATGTGCTTAGTAGGTGCTTTCTCATCGATTCGTCTTGTTGTTTAGTTTATAGTTTGTTGCATTCCGCTGGGTGGCAAAGGCTCAAGTCGGTGGCCATGTGGCTCTGCCGCCGCCTGTGTGCCGGTCTTTCCGTAAGGCAATGCATGCGTGCCCGGCGCCCTCATGCCTCAATGTTGACGGGTGCGCAATATTGTTGTGCAAAGTTATTGATATGACACATAAAAACCGTAAGTGTGACTCCGGCTTAATTTATTTTAACTGTTTTTGTGCCGTCCGGCCGGTATTGCTGGGTGTCGGCGTCACTATATGGCGGCAAGTCGTTATCGTTGGCCTCGCCACTTTTGTCCATGCCTTGGGCTTGCCGTGGCATTTGCTGCTGCCTCACGGGCCATTTCGGCATAAATGTTTCATTTTTTGGAAACGCATCCGGGGCACGGTAACACATGATTGTGGTAACTTTGCACCTGAATATCCATATATATAATAATGTGCGGTAATGGCCCCCGCCCCGCCGTAGCGGCCCCGCCATGGCCAAGGGCCTCACGTGAAGCGGGGTCCGTGCGGCCGCCGGGCTTTGCAGCCACTGCCGTGAGCAGCCGGCCCGGGCCTGTTGCAGTAGACAGTTTTTTCGAATATGAACATACAAACCATCACATTCAGATTAAGAGCGTTGGCCATTGCGTGCTGTTGCCTATGGGCCGTGGCATCCTCATGGGCGGCAGTGCCGGCCGAGATTTTTGTGCCGGTGCCCGCCGGCGATGCCACCCCCGTGTTGCGCCGGGCCATAGCCAAGGCGTCGGCCTGCAAGGGGGCGCCGGTGGTAATACGGCTTGAGGCCGGCAACTACCACCTTTACCGCAACACAGCCTCGGCGCACGAGTATCATGTGTCGAACACTGCTTCGGCCGAAGAATGCCCCGATGGCACCAAGCACATAGGCCTTTGGCTGCGCGGGCTAAGCAATGTGACTGTCGACGGGGGCGGCGCATGCTTCGTGACACATGGCGAGATGTCGTTCCTGGTGGTCGACGAGTGCGACAGCATTGTGCTTAAGAATTTCTCGCTGAAGGCCGCCGACCCCACCGTTGCCGAGATGACTGTGGTGGCTGCGGGCCCCCGGTGGATGGACGTCCGCCCGGCGGCCGACTCCCGCTTCGATCTTTCGGGCGGGCGGCTGGCGTGGGTCGGCGAGGGCTGGCGGTTCGACGGCGGCGTAGCCCAGGTGTATTATCCCCGGCGGAACGTCACCGAGCGATGCCCGTCGCCGCTCGAGGGGCTTGTCGGCGCGAGGCAGCTGGCGGGCGGGGTTGTAAGGCTCAGCTACCGCGACAGCGTGTGGGCAAGGGCCGGCCATGTGTTCCAGATGCGCCATGCCATACGCAACGAGGTGTGCGGACTGATACGCCGTAGCCGCAACGTGGTGCTCGACAACCTGCAGCTGCACTTCCTGGGCAACTTCGGCATAGTGGGGCAGTATTCAGAAAACCTCACCTACAGGCGGCTGCACTGTGAGCCCGGGCGCGGTTCGGGCCGCACCTGCGCCGGCTTTGCCGACTTTGTCCAGATGTCGGGTTGCCGCGGCAAGGTGACGATAACCGACTCCCGGTTTGTTGGGGCGCAAGACGACCCCATCAATATCCACGGCACCCACCTCAAGGTAGTAGGCTTCATGGGCGGCGGGCGCGTGCGCCTGCGGTTCATGCACGGCCAGTCGTATGGTTTCGACGCGTTTGCCGAGGGCGACGAGATAGACTTTGTCGATGTCCACTCGCTGCTGCCCCTGCAGCGTGCACGGGTGGTGGGAGCGCAGCGTGCCGGCGACTACGAGGTGGTGCTGTCGCTCGACCGTCCTGTCTCCGAACAGGTCTTGTCGGCCGACGGCGTGGCGGTGGAAAACGTTACGTGGACGCCCGAGGTAGAGATTCGCGGCAATTATTTTGCCCGTACACCCACCCGGGGCATACTGGTGACCACGCGCCGCAAGGTGGTAATTGCCGACAACCTGTTTTATCGCCTGCCCATGAGCGCGGTGCTCATGGCCGACGACGCCCGGGGGTGGTATGAGTCGGGGCCTGTGGCCGACGTGACGGTGACGGGCAACGTGTTTGTAGAGTGTGGCTCGCCGGTCATTTCGGTAGCGCCCGAGGTTGACCGCCATGCCGGTCCCGTCCACCGCAATATACGCATCGAGGGCAACACCTTTGTCATGGCTGGCGGACTGGCCGTAGGCGCCAGGGCTACCGACGGCCTGCGCTTCCGTGGCAACAGCATATACGGGCCCTGCAGTCAGGGCCTCGACTCGCTCGTGGCCACCGACCGCTGCACAAATGTCGACATAGGCCGCTGAGCATCGGGCTGTGGCGGTAGCAAGCCTGGGCGGCAACCTAATTGCCGTGGCAATGGCCCGGGGGGCATGACGTGGCAGAAAAATCGTTATATGATGTGTTGGCCCGCGCCGCCCGGCTTGCAGGAAAAGGCCGTTTTGCAATGCAAAACGGCCTTTTCCGTAGTCTATTGCGGCCCGTTTCGGAGCTCAATACGGCCCCTTTTGCAACATCCTCGCTGCCAGGTGGTTATGGCGCCCCGCCCAAGCCGGCATAAGTCTTTGCATTCCTGCCGCCCCGCCCCCGTCGGTCTGAGGCCGGCAACGTCATTTGGCGCGTGGCGGCCGTGGCCGTGCTGTGGCGCCGCCGGGCCATGGGCAGATAATCATCAAGAAATGCATCATTTATGGCTTTTGCCTCATCCGGTGCCTCTTTAGCTTCAATAATTATAGTTTTTGGCGTTTTTGTATCATCGTGCCCGGCTTGTTTGGCTTATTTTTGCACACGGATAGCCGCACAGGGGCACAGGGCAAGCCCGTTTGCCCGCCGCCCGCCGGCATGGGCCGGTGACACGGCGCGGTTGCTGTCAGCCCGCTGCCGAGCGCGCCCCGCCCCATTAAGGCATCCAACTATAAAGATTTAGCCTAAATCATAAAATCAGTCTGATGTAGATGCGCTACGCATCATGGCATGCCCCCTGTGCCGTCGTGGCTGCTGTGCAAGCTGCCGCAGGCCTGTTGGCAGGCATTGAAAGCAAGTGAGAACCAATAATTAAAAACTTACAAACATTGATTTTAGCATGAGAATTAAACTTTTTGCATTGTTGTTCATGGCGCTCTCGGGTGTGCAGCAAGCGTCTGCACAATCGACGGTGACAGGACAAGTGGTTGACGAAAACTCCGAGCCGTTGGCCGGGGCGTCGGTAAAGGTGAAGGGCAGCCAGGCCGGGGCTCCCACCGATTTGAATGGAAACTTCACGCTGAGCGTGTCTCCCGGGCAGACGCTGGTGGTGTCTTACCTCGGCTTCCAGACGCGCGAGGTGGTGGTGCCGGCCTCGGGCCGCGTCAGGATTGTGCTGGCAGACAACGCAAACAAGCTCGACGGCGTTGTGGTGGTGGGCGTGCTCATGAAGAAGAGCGACCTCACGGGCGCTGTGTCGCACGTAGATGCCGGCGTGCTCACGCAGAAACCCGTCACCAGCGTCAACGAGGCGCTGCAGGGGCGCGTTGCCGGCGTCAACATAATCAAGGGCGTCACGCCGGGCGACGACTCGCAGATAAAGATACGAGGCACCAACACCATCAACTCCGGCTCGTCGCCGATATACGTCGTCGACGGCTTGGTGATGGACAACTCGTTTGGGTTCTACAACTCAATCAACGTCAACGACGTGGCTTCAATCGAGGTGCTCAAAGACGCATCGGCCACGGCCCTGTATGGCTCGAGGGGCGCCAACGGCGTTGTGGTCATCACCACCAAGAAGGGACGCAAGGGCGAAGGGCAGGTGAACTACGACGGATGGGTGAGCTTTTCGAAGATGGGGCACCGCCCGAAGACCATGGATGCGCAGCAGACGTTTGACTTGCGGGCCGAGGCTTTTGCCAACGGCTTTGCCTACAACAACCCGAAGGCCACCGAGGCCGAGCGCCAGGCTTACTGGAACGACGTGATAATGGGCTCCAACACGGTGTTCTCCGACGAGGAGTTTGCCGGCTACCGCAGCGGCAACACCTACGACTGGCTCAAGCAGGTGACCAAGACCGGCGTGGAGCACAGCCACAGCGTGAGCTTCTCGAAGGGTGGCGACAACAGCAGCCTTTACCTGAGCCTGGGCTACAGCGGGCTCGACGGCATAGTGAAGGGCACAGAGCAAGACAAGTATTACGGTCGCGTCAACGCCGAGGCCGACATAAAGCCGTGGCTTAAAGTGGGCACCAACACCGCATACACATACATTCACGACGCCATGCCGTCGGGCGATGTCTACAACAAAGCCCTCGACAGGTCGAACCCACTGGTAGACTACGCCCCCTACCGCGACGATGCCACACGCCACGAGGAGCGCTATCTCACGCTCTACTGGCGCGTGCGCTCTGAGGAAAACAACAACTATTTTAACCCGTTCAATTCGATGGAGGTGAAAACGGAGCGCGCCCGCTACCACTTCACGTCGGCCAACTATGTGAACATCAACCCCATCAAGGGGCTGAACATACGGTCGACGTTTGCCGTCGACCGCTCGGAGCAGAGCTGGAACCAGTTTGTGCCGTCGGGCATACAGGAGGCCATACGCCACAAGAGCGGCGACGCCTATGCCACGCAGCAACGCTTCGGCTCTACGCAGTGGCAGTGGGACAACACCGTGAGCTACGACACCAAGGTGGGCGACGCGCACAACATCAACGCCTTCGTGGGCACGTCGGCCTCGCGCTATGTCTACAATGTGGTCAAGGCCGGCGGCAAGCGCTTTGCCAGCAACGACCTGGGATGGAACGTGCTGGGCAGCGCTGCCGACCTGGAGAACCGCGAGATATGGTCGGACCTGCAGAACTCGTCGCTGCTTTCCTACGTAGGCCGCGTCAACTATAACTGGAATTACCGCTATTACCTTACGCTGACAGGCCGCTACGACGGCTCGTCGAAATTCGCCGAGGGCAAGCGCTGGGGCTTCATGCCGTCGTTCTCGCTGGCATGGGACGTGACCAACGAGAGCTTCTTCCCCGAGCAGAAATATGTCACAAAGCTCAAGCTGCGCGGAGGCTACGGCGTGGTGGGCAACCAGGACATAAGCAACTACATGTATGTGACGCTCTATACGCCCCAGGCATCCAACGGCAAGGCATTCTACGGAACCGACGGGCGCAGGGGCACGCCGGGCCTGACGTGGGAAAAACAGAAGCAGACCAACATCGGGCTCGACCTGGGCTTCTTCGATGGCAGGCTCAACGTGACGCTCGACGCCTTCTTCATACGCAACTCAAACCTGCTGATGAGCCATTCACTATCGAAGACGTCGGGCTACACTTACACCGTGGAGAACATCGGCGAGCTTGAGAACAACGGGGTGGAGCTGACCGTCAGCGCAACGCCCGTGCGCACCAAGGACTTCGAGTGGAACGTCAATGCCAACCTGTCGCACGACCGCAACAAGGTGACAAGGCTGTATGGCGGTGTCAGCGAGATTCTAAACGGCACCGACAGGCTGGGCAACATATTCATTGGCGAGTCGCTGAGCAACATCTATACCTACAAGAGCGGGGGCATAGCCAATGAGAGCAACCGCGAACTGTGGGAGAACATCGACTTCAACGGGCGCACAGTTGGCCCGGGCGACCTGTTCGTACTCGACATCTCGGGGCCCGACGGAACTCCCGACGGGGTTATCGACAGCCACGACCGCTATGTGTATGGCAACACCGACCCGAAGGTCTACGGAGGTTTCTCGACCGACATTACGTGGAAGGGACTCACATTCAACGCCGTGTTCAACTATTCGCTCGGAGGCCACCGCATAAGCAACTATTACGAAAGCCTGGTCAGCTCGGTGGGATTGAGCTATGCCTCGGCCGACCTGACCGACCACTGGACAGAGAAGAACACAGGGGCCTACTTCCCCAGGGTTATGGCCAACACCGAAGGATACAACAGGTTTGGGGCGTGGGAGACCGACCGATACATTCAGAGCTCGTCGTACCTGAGGCTGGCCACGATGACGCTGGCCTACAACCTGCCCCAGGAGTGGCTCTCGAGCCTGCACGCAAAGTCGATGAGGGTATATCTCACGGCGAGCAACCTGTTTACCATAACGGGCTACAAGGGATTCGACCCCGAGCTGGGCGACTACAACTATCCACCCTCACGCTCGTATACACTGGGGCTTAACATAGGTTTCTGATTTCAAAACAACAAATTTTAAAGCAGCAATGAAGAAAAACATCATAGCAATAGGCATGGTTGCCTTGGCGGCAATGGCCATGCCGTCGTGCAGCGACTTCCTCGACGAGGCTCCCAAGACAGCCCTGCCCGAGGACAAGATATACTCGGACACGACATACATCGAGTCGAACATGCAGACTCTCTACAAAAACTGGAGGTCGCTTTTCACCGACCGCTACCTGTGGGAACAGATGGTCGGCACCGACGAAATACAGTCGGGGGCTCTCCAGGCACTCAAGGAAGACGGCGGAAGGCGGGGCTCACTCGACAAGTACGACGCCCTTCTGACATCTGAGCTCTCGTTTGTGGTAGAGCAGTGGGAAAAGCGCTGGCCCACCGTGGGCGAGGCGGCAAAGATAATCAACGCCATAGGCGGGGGCAACCTCGCGCCAGGCACCAAGAAGGCAAGCCTGTATGGCGAGGCCTGCTTCATCAGGGGCGGGCTCATGATGGAGCTTGCCATGCTCTACGGGCGCATTCCCATCATCGACATAGGGCGCCAGGACCAGCTGGGCTACGGCCGGCAACCGCTGGCAGACGTGTGGGCATTCATCATCAACGACCTCAAGGAGGCTGCCATTTACTGCCCTACGCAAAACGTGCCCGGCAGGGCCACCTCTTATGCCGCGCAGATGTTGCTGGGCTATGCCTACATGTCGGCACCCGAGGAGACGGGCCTGCGCGATTTCGGCAAGGCAGCCGCTGCGCTCAAGACGGTGGTAGACGGGCCGTTCAGGCTCGTGGATTATTACGACCTTTGGGACTACAGCAAGTCGAACACGGCTGAGTCGATAATGGAGTGGCAGTTCAGCTGCGTGTGGCCCGACAACAACATGGTGCAGTTCCAGATAGGGTCGAGGGCCGTGCAGTCGTATTTCGGCGACGGATGCTACATGAGCGGCTACGACCACGCCGTGCCAACGCAGTGGGCTTACAGCGACATTGCCGACGGAGGTATATGGGAAGACGGCGACATTCGCCGCGATGAGTCCATCAGGTATGACTTCACTTATTACGGCGTGACGCCCACTCTCGACAACATAACGTGGGAAGAGCTGGGCGACGACCACGACGAATTGCTGCCACACATAAAGAAATACGAAGACTTCCGCACCGACACGCATTCCGGGCTGGGGCTCAACAACATGTGGTATTCGGGCAAGAACATGCCGTTTTTGCGTCTGGCCAACGCCAAGCTGCTGTACGCCGAGTGCCTCAATGAGACAGGCGACACCCCCGGGGCTGTCAGGCAGGTCAACGACGTAAGGCGCAGGGCTTGGGAAGGCAGCCTGCCCGCCGACAAGGCATGGAGCGAGTCGATGTCGAAAGACGAGTTCCGCACGCAGGTGCTCACTGAGCGTGTGCGTGAGCTTTTCGGCGAGCGGTGGCGCAAGTTCGACCTGATACGCACGGGCCGTTTCCTCGATTACGTCTCTGCCCGCAACAAGTGGGCCAAGCGCTCGGGCACGATAAGGGCCTATAACGTTCTGTGGCCCATACCTCTGACGGAAATAAACCAGAACGACGACATGTCGGTCGGCGACCAGAACGAAGGTTATCGGTAGGCTTCGGCAGCCGCCTGCGATGCCCCGTAGGGCTTGGGGCACGCAGGCCATGGCTGCTGGGCCGGCCCGTGGCGGTGGGCGATGTCGTTTGGCGGCAGCCGTATCAATGGGCTCAGCCATGGTCGCCGCCATGGTCGCCGCCATGGTGGTGGCGCCATGGCGATCTCACTCGGCTGCATCGCTGCGGGTTCGTTTTTACATCATTATATAATATATAAAATGAAGAAGGGTTTTATTGCATACAAGAAAGTGATGGCCTCGGCGGCTTTGGCGCTGCTGATGCCGCACGGGGCTTCCGCCGGGCACGACATTGCCGCCGGCGACTGGCAGGTGGTTTTTGACGAGGCGGCGCATACCGTGACTTATGTCCGGGCCGGACAGCAACTCGTCAGGGGCGCCTATGTCGAGGTGCACGATGCCTCGGGCAACGTGCTGCTGTCGAAAGACTACCCCAAGGTGGCCCTGTCGAAGACACAGGTGGCCGACGAATTTGGTGCCGGAGCTAAGTATACATATACTTACTCTGGGCTTGCGGGCAAAGACAACATAGAGCATTCGGTCTATGTTTACCCCGGGCTGGATTATGTGCTCGTTGAGGCTGTACTGGTGGCGGCCGGCAATTCGGCCACCACAAACTACATAGCACCCATCGTTACCACCACCTCCGTAGCCTTCCTGCCCGCCGATGGGCAGAACGTGGTGTACGACATGCCGCACGACAACGACAACTGGGTGGGCTATTCGGCACAGCCGTGGAGCATGGGGGTGCAGAACACATCGTGCGAGGTGTCGGCTTTCTATGACGTGGCGAGCCGCCGCGGACTGGTGGTAGGCTCCATCGAGCACGACAACTGGAAAAGCGGCATCACCGCAACTCCCGCCGGGCGTAACCGCCTGCGCAACCTTACGGTGGCCGCCGGAGTGGTGGGCGTGCGCACAAACGACGTCTGGGAGGGACGCCCCTCGCTCGCAAGGCATGGCTGCATAACAGGGAAGAGGGTGCGCTCGCCCCGGTTCTTCCTTGGATTCTACGACGACTGGCGCAACGGTCTTGAGGCTTTGGGCGAGGCAACCGAAAGGCTCTGCCCCAAGCTACCGTGGTCGGGAGGCACCGTCTTTGCGTGGCAGAGTTGGGGCGGAATGGCCGAGCATGTCAATTATGAGGGCGCGGTGAATGTGTCAGACTTCTTCAGCGGGCAACTCGAGCCTGCTGGGTTCTGCAATGAGAACGGCGTTTGCTATATGGTGCTTGATTCGTTCTGGGATAATTTCACCGACGAGCAGCTCGACCGTTTTGTTGAGCACTGCAGGGCAAACGGGCAAATCCCGGGCATTTACCACACACCATTCTCATACTGGGGCAGCGAGGCCGATGCGGAGGCTTACCGTCCTTACGACGGAAGCCCGTGGACATGGGCCGACATTTCGCTGAGGGCCAACGGGCAACTGCGCCGCATCGCGTCGATAGCCCTCGACCCCACGCATCCCGGAACCATCGAGTACAACAGGCAACGGTTTGCGAAGTTCAAGAAGCACGGGTTCAAATACATCAAGCTCGACTTCATAAACAATGGCACACTCGAGGCCGATAGCTATTATGACAAGGCCGTGACCACAGGCATGCAGGCCTATACCTATGGCATGGACAGGATAATACAGATGGCCGACGGGATGTTCATCGACCTGTCGATAGCGCCTGTCTTTCCCGCCAAAGGCCACGCGCGGCGCATCTCGTGCGACAGTTGGGGAGAGCTTGACAACAGCATGTACAGTCTCAACAGCATTGAGCTGGGATGGTGGCTCGACCGTGTCTATCAATACAACGACCCCGACCACCTGGTGCTGTCACGCGCCGCAACCGACGGCGAGGCCCGCATAAGGTACACATGCGGGGCTATCACGGGCACCGTGCTGCTTGGCGACAACTACAGTCTTGCCGGTTCTTACCTTGGCAAGCAGGCCGAGCGCGACCTTGCCATGCGCATAGCTACCAACGCCGACATCAATGCTGTGGCCCGCCTGGGCCGTTCGTTCCGCCCGATTGAAGGCGGCATGACCGAGGCCCGGTTCACCCGGTACGGCAAATACAACTACAGCGTCGACCGTGAGTTTGCGCTCGACACCGAAGACGCATTATATTATGTGGTGTTCAACTATGACCGGGAGGCTGGCTTTGGCAAGCGGGCCCGCTTCGACCGACTCGGTCTGTCGGCGAAAGACGTCAAGTGCATACGTGAGTTGTGGACGGGCAGTGCCGTAGACATGTCTGCCGACGGTTTCATGGTAAGTGTTCCGGCAGCAGACGTATGTGTGTATAAGTTGGAAAAGAGCAAAGACTATTCTGCCATGCAGCGGGGCGCAGGCTTCACTGTTGATAACGTGAATGTAAGCTACAGCAGCGGGAGCCTCCTTGTCGAGGCTCCCGGGGCTGTGGCCTCGGTGTCAGTATATGATGCAGAAGGCGCATTGCGTGGCGAGAGACGGTTTGGGCAAGGGGTCGGCCGCGTTGTCCTGGCGCAATCGCTCGGCCGCGGCGTGTATGTGGCCAAGGTGTGCCTGGCTTCAGGCGGCGCTGTGGCAAGTAAGTTTTATGTCGGGATGTAAAGCCCCGAAAAACAGCAATGTGAAACTGTTTCCGTCATGAATGAAATGCTGGTGAGGTTGGCCGTGGTTGCAATGGCTGTGCTGCTGCCGTACATGCATGCGCATGGTGGCGGCAATTATTCGTTTAAGCACATCGACAATAGCTTAGGTTTGTCGTCGAGCAACGTCAAGTGCATCGTTGAAGACAGCTACGGCTTTGTGTGGCTCGGCACGAAGAACGGCCTTCACAGGTACGACGGCATCGACATGAGGCGGCTCAACTGCTTTGACTATGAGGCAAAGCAAGGCAACAACAACATAGCGGCGCTGTATGAAGATGAGCACAGGCGGCTGTGGGTGGGCACCGACCGCGGGGTCTACATCTACGACCCGAGGTCGGACCGCTTCGGCTTTGTTGGCGTGAAAGACGCCAAGACAGGCATCTATGCCGACAATTGGGTGCAGGCTATTGACGGCGACAGCAAGGGCAATGTGTGGGTGTTGCTGCCCGACCTCGGCGTTTTCCGCTATCACGGAGGTCGAGTTGAATATTTCCCTATAACCCTTAGGCAGGGCAAGATGAAGGAAAACGTGCCTTCGGAGCTGTGCGTAAGCAGCGACGGAGAGGTGTGGGTGGCAACGGCCGGGGCGGGGCTGTGGCGCTACGACGCCCGTTCGGGCACCTTCCGTCGTGTCGTCGACGTTGCAGGCAATCAGCTCGATGGCGTCAGGCTGGCCGCGTTGAAGGAAGACAGCGACGGCTCGATGGTCTTGGCGGCCACAGACGGCAGGCTTTTCCGCTACAGCCAGGAGCGCAACATGTTCGAGCGCATTCCCTTTTCTGGCGAGGGCCGCATCTACCTTCGGTGCTTCCTTTGCTTTGACGACGAGATTTGGGTGGGTTCGAGCCATGGGCTTTACATACTCAACAAGGCGGCGCACACAGACAGACTGTTGCTTGCCGACAGCCAGAACCCGTTCAGTCTGTCAGACAACATCGTCTGTTGCATGTATGAGAGCGGCAACGGCGATGCATGGATAGGCACGTCTTACGGCGGAGCCAACTACGTTTCTCGCAACAAATTCAAGTTTAGCGTTTACGGAAAGTGGTCGGGCATCACCGGCAGGGTGGTCAGCGGGCTTGTCCAGGCCGGCGACAATAGCATCTGGGTTGGTACCGAAGACGATGGTATATTCGTGCTTGACCCCTCCACCGGGCGTGCCACGCCACTCGGTCATGGCCGTTGGCATGGCGAATCGACGCTCTTCCTGAGCCGCTTCAACGGGTTGGTGCAGGCGGGATTTCCGCGTGTCGGACTTGTCATGATAGACAGTCAAGGCCACCCCATGCCGGCTTTGAGCATGCATGAAGCCGACAATAGTGTTTATTCCTACCTGAAAGACAGTCGCGGCAACGAGTGGGTGGGGTTGGGATATGCGCTTTACCGCCGTGACGAGGGCAAGCCGTCGTTTGTCCGTATCAACGAGACGGGCTACGACTGGATATTTTCGCTCTTCGAAGACCATCGTGGCACGGTGTGGATAGGCACCATGGGCAACGGTATCTGGCGGTATACGCCGTCGACGGGAAGATTCAAGAGGTATATCGCCGACGGCACTTCGGAAAACGGGTTGCGCTCAAACAGCATCAGTTCGTTCATGGAAGACAGCCGCGGCGACGTGTGGGTGTCGACCGACCGCGGCGGGATTTGCCGTTACAATAGCGGCAGCGACGACTTCACTCCTTACGGCACGGCCGAGGGTTTGCCCGACGACGTGGCATACAACATGCTCGACGACGGCAGGGGGAACCTGTGGTTTGGCACCAACAAGGGGCTTGTGAGGTTCAATCCGCAGAAAAACTCGGTCAGGGTTTTTACCGTGAGAGACGGCTTGCCGCACAATCAGTTCAACTACAATGCGGCAATCAGGGCCAACGACGGGACGTTTTACTTTGGCGGCATAGGCGGAGTGGTGGCCTTCAACCCCGACATTGACGACAGGCGCGAGGCCATGCCTGCCGTCTACTTCACCCGGTTGAGCATATACAACAGGGAAGTTACGGCAAGCACGGATGGCTCTCCGCTTGACGGCAACATCATGTTTGCCGACAAGTTGAGGCTGCCCTACGGCATGTCTACGTTTTCGCTCAATGTCGTGGCACCATCTTTCGGAGTGACAGGCGGCGATGTCTACAGCTACAAACTGGAGCCGGTAAACACCGAGTGGTTTCACATGGCAGACAACCATGTGTCGTTTGCCAACCTGCCGCCGGGCGTTTACCGTCTTTGTGTCAAGGCCGAGCGTTACGGGCAGGTAGCCACGCGCGAGCTCGGGCTGGTGGTCTGTCCGCCGTGGTGGCGCTCGTTGTGGGCCTACCTTGTATATATTGTGCTGGCGGTAGTGGCCTTTGCCCTTTGGTTCAAGTGGTATTGCTATTACAAAGAGCGCCAGTTGCGTGAGCGCCAGCGTCTGTTTGCCGTTAGCAAGGAGAAGGAGTTGTATGAGAAAAAGGTTAGGTTTTTCACCGAGGTGGCGCACGAGATACGCACCCCGCTCACGCTTATCGACGCCCCGCTCGAGGCAATCGAGGAAATAGGCATAGGCAACAAGCAGGCTCGCCACTACCTCAGTGTGACGCGCCAGAACACCAAGCGCCTGCTCAACCTTACGGGCCAGTTGCTCGATTTCCAGAAGATTGATGCCAACAGGCTTACGTTCAAATACGAGAACGTTGACATTTGCGTGCTTCTGGGCGAGACCGTTGCCCGCTTTGAGCCGTCGATCATGCTTAAGGGTAAGACGCTGCAGTGCAGCGTGCCCGACGAGCCGGTCGTTGCGTCTACCGACCGCGAGGCTGTCACAAAGATAATGAGCAACCTGCTCAACAACGCCTTGAAGTATGCGCGCAGCGCCATAAGCGTGGCTCTCACGGCCGACGAACATTGTTTCACCGTGTCGGTGAAGAGCGACGGCAGCAAGATTAGCGGCGAGGAGAGGCAACGCATATTCGAGCGTTTCTACAGGGCCGACAGGTCGGACGGCGTGGAGCCCGGCGTGGGCATAGGCCTGCCGTTGTCCAGTTCGCTGGCCTCGTTGCTCGGTGGCAGCCTTGTCTTGGCCGACAACGATTCGGATGGCAACGTGTTCAGCGTCACTGTGCCGTTGAACAAGGAGGGCGTGAGGCTCAACAACAACCATGTTGTGGACACGTCGGGCTACTTGCTCGATGACGATTCCAACCAAGCTAACGACAGCCAGGGCGGCTACACTGTGCTGATTGTGGAAGACAATGACAGCATGAGGGAGTTTCTGGCCGACCAGGTGGGCATGGCGTTCACCGCCGAGACGGCGCGCAACGGGCGCGAAGCGTTGGAGAAGCTGGCCCAGGCCCACGTCGACATTGTCGTGACCGACGTGATGATGCCCGTCATGGACGGTTTCGAGCTGTGCCGGGCGGTCAAGGCCGACATCAACATGTCGCACGTTCCCGTTGTGTTCATAACGGCAAAGAACGACCTCGACAGCAAGATCAGGGGGCTGCAGATGGGCGCCGAGGCCTACGTCGAGAAGCCTTTCTCTGTCAAGTACCTCCGCCAGCTGCTCGGTTCACTGCTCGACAACCGTCGGCGCGAGCGCGACTCGTTCTACAAGAAGCCTTTCTTCGGCGTCAACAGCATGCACATAACGAAAGCCGACGAGGAGTTTATGAACAAGGTGGTGAAGATAATAGAAGACAACATGGGCGACGACAAGTTTAATGTCGAGCTGATGGCCGACATGCTTTGCATGAGCCACTCGAGCCTCCTGCGCAAAATCAAGTCGGTGTTCAGCATGTCTCCGGTTGAGCTTATCAGGACGGTGAAGCTGAAGAAGGCCGCCGGGCTCATACAAGACGGGCGCTACCTTATAAGCGACATCTGCTATATGGTGGGCATGTCGTCGCCCTCTTATTTCAGCAAACTTTTCTTCAGGCAGTTCGGCATAAGCCCCAAAGACTTTGAGAAACAGTGCCGCGACAGCGACCGGGGCGGCATGGCGTGAGCCTCATTGCTCCGTCATGGCCATGTGCGCCATGGGCCCGGCCGGCCGACTACAGGGCCGTGGCTCGCGCTTTATGCACCCCTTGGCTGTGAGTCAAGGTTCTCTGTTTGTTCCGTATGTGTGTGTATTTGTGCATGTTGGTACAAAAATATTATTTTTTGATGATTTATTTGCCACGCCACTGAATATAAATGGATACCTTTGTCGTGGCCAATCAGAGAGCGTAACGCTGCCGGCCGTGTGGCGGCAGCGTTTCGGCGGTTGGCCGTCCCTATAACCTAAGGACAGTATCGATAACTGTTTAAGACTGTAAATATGTATATTACGATGAAGAGAAAAACTCTGTTGATGTGGCTGATGGCCCTGTGCCTGTTGGCCCCGTCTACTTATGCCGAAGCGAAAGTGGCATTGCCACACTTCGTGACCGACAGTATGGTGGTTCAACAGAACAGTGTCTGGACTATCAAGGGCAGGGCCGACGGGCCCTCGGTAACCGCAAGGGCATCGTGGGGCGGCAAGGCCGTCACCGTGGCAACGCAGGCCGGAGGCCGCTTTTCGCTGCAGTTGCCCACGCCCAAGGCCGGCGGCCCATACACGGTCAGCCTGAGCGACGGGGAGCCCACGGTGCTCCGCGACGTGTTCGTGGGCGAGGTGTGGCTGTGCTCCGGGCAGTCGAACATGGAGATGCCCCTCGGAGGATGGGGCAAAGTGATGGATTACGAGCGCGAGATAGCCACCGCCTCAAATTCGTCGGTGCGGCTGTTGCAAATCAGCAACACCATGGCTTTCACCCCGCAGGAGGATGTAGGGGTCGAGATGGGCGGCTGGCGCACGTGCAGCCCGTCCACCGTCGAGGACTTCTCGGCCGTGGCTTACTTTTTCGCAAGGATAATGGCGGCAAGGCTCGGAGTGCATGTCGGTGTGATCGACTGCACATGGGGCGGCACGCCGGCCGAGGCCTGGACCAGCTTCGAAGGCGTGAAGACGGTGCCGGGCTTTGCCGAAGAGCTTGGTTTGCTCACCGGTTGCGGCTTTGATGCCGCCCGGATAGACAGTGCATACAACAGCCGCCTCATGCAGTGGCGGGCCCAGGCCCTGGCTTCCGGAGGCAAGGGCAGCGTGCGGGTGCTGGCCGACGGGGCCCCGGCGCTGTCGGAACCCATTGCCACCGGCTTGCCCGTGATGGCCGTGCCGGGCCAGTGGGAGAGTGGCGCGCTGCCGTCGTTCGACGGCATGGTGCGCTTGCGCAAGGTGGTAGACATACCCGACAGTTGGAGCGGACGGCCCGTGACACTGAGCCTGGGGTGCATCGACGACGAGGACGTGACCTACTTCAACGGCGTCAAGATTGCCCAGGGCTCGGGCTACAACGTCAGGCGCTCATACGTCATACCGGGCGGCATGGTCAAGGGCGGCGCTGCCGTCGTGACGGTGTGCGTGACCGATTATGAGGGCGAGGGCGGCATCTGCGGCGACGCCCGCGACGTGGCCATGTCGTGCGGTGGCGACACCGTGTCGCTGGCAGGCGGCTGGGAGTATGAGGTCTTTGCCGATTTCGGCAAGCTGCCCCGCAAGTCCGTCTCGCCCTCGGGGTCGTCGTTTCCCACCGTGCTTTACAATGCCATGGTGTGCCCCATAGTCACCATGCCCGTCAAAGGCGTGCTGTGGTACCAGGGATGTTCCAACGTGGGCCGCGCCGAGCAGTATTCCCCGCTGTTCCGCAGGCTTATTTCCGACTGGCGCGAGATGCGCCACTCGCCCGACATGCCGTTCTATTTCGTGCAGTTGTCGGCCTACCTCAAGCCCAGCCTCGTGCAGCCGGAGTCGGGATGGGCGGCCCTGCGCCAGGCGCAGGCCGACGCCCTGTCGCTCGACAACACCGCCATGGCCGTGACCATCGACATAGGCGACTCTGCCGACATACACCCTAAGAACAAGCAGGAGGTGGCCCGCAGGCTCTCGCTCATAGCGCTGAAGCGCTCGTACGGTGTCGGCGGGGTGGTAGACACGGCCCCCGTCCCGGTGTCGTGCCGCTACGCCGGCGGCGCCGCCGAGCTTGAGTTCGACGGCAACATCGTAGTCGACGGCAGCAGGCCGCAAGGATTCATAGTGAAGACCGCCGCCGGCCAATGGGTGGTGCCGGCCGTGACGGTGGCAGGTAAGCGGACGCTGAGGCTCTCGGCCGACGGTGGCATAGAGGCCGTGAGGTACAACTGGGCCGACTATCCGCTCGGAAACCTGCGCGGCGAGACAGGCCTGCCCGTGGCGCAGTTTGCCCGCTGACGGGCCGCCGGGTGCCCGGCGGGCTGAAGCACAGTATTGACAACAACATTCATAACATACCAGAAGATATGAAAATTACGCGAAAACTGATCTTGGCGTTCGGCTTCTTGCTCATGTCGGGCATGGCATGGGCCAAGAGCCAGATTGTGATTGAGACCGCAAAGACCGGTCTTGTGTTTACCGTTGGCGACGACGGGCGCCTCTACCAGAGCTACCTGGGCAAGCGCCTGCCGGCAAAGTCAGACTATGCCGGCCTGCCGCTGGGCAAGGAAGCCTACCAGGCCCATGGCATGGAAGACTATTTCGAGCCGGCCATCCACATCAACCGGGCCGACGCCAACTCGTCGACGCTGCTTGAGTACAGGTCGCACGAGACAAAGGCGTGCCCCGGGGGAACGGAGACCGTGATAAGGCTTGCCGACCCGGTGTATGCCGACGAGGTGGCGCTGCACTTCATGGCATACGCCGACGAAGACGTGTTTGTGGCATGGAGCGAGGTGTTCAACCGCGAGAAAAAGGCCATTGAGCTCGAGAAGTACGCCTCGGCCATGCTCCACTTCTACGCCCCTAAGTATTACCTGACGCAATACGACGGCGACTGGGCGGCCGAGGTGCGCCGCCACACGCAAGAGCTGTACTTCGGCAAGAAGGTGATAGACACCAAGCTCGGCGCCCGTGCCGACATGTTTGCGCCGCCGTTCTTCCAGCTGTCTATAGGCACGCCGGCCACCGAGAAAGCCGGCGAGGTGCTCGTGGGCACACTGGCATGGACAGGCAACTACCGCTTCACGTTCGAGGTCGACAACCTCGGGGCGCTGCGTGTGCTCGGCGGCATCAACCCCTATGCCTCGCAGTACCGCATAGACAAGGGCGGCAGCTTCCGTACTCCCGACTTCATCTTCACGCTGAGCCAGGGCGGCACGGGCCAGGCCAGCCGCAACCTGCACGACTGGGCCCGCAAGTACAGGGTGAAAGACGGCACGGGCAACCGCATGACGTTGCTCAACAACTGGGAGGCCACCTATTTCGACTTCAACGAAGACAAGCTCCTGAAGCTCATAGCCGACGCCAAGGAGCTGGGTGTCGACATGTTCCTGCTCGACGACGGTTGGTTTGGCAACAAATATCCGCGCCATAGCGACACGCAGGGCCTGGGCGACTGGGATGTCACGGCCGGCAAGCTGCCCAACGGCATAGGCCGCCTCACCGACGAGGCACGGCGCCAGGGGGTGAAGTTCGGGCTGTGGATAGAGCCAGAGATGGTGAACCCGAAGTCGGAGCTGTATGAGAAGCACAAGGACTGGGTGATAACCCTGCCCAACCGTAAGGAGTATTACTTCCGCAACCAGCTGGTGCTCGACATGAGCAACCCGAAGGTGCAGGACTACGTGTTCGGCGTGGTCGACGGGCTGCTCACACGCTATCCGGGCATAGCCTACTTCAAGTGGGACTGCAACAGCCCCATAACCAACATCTACTCCAACTACGAGGGGCACGACCAGACCCACCTGTATGTAGACTACGTGCGCGGGCTTTACAATGTGCTCAAGCGCATAGAGGCCAAGTATCCCGACCTGCCCATGATGCTGTGCTCGGGCGGAGGCGGCCGCACCGACTACGAAGCGCTGAAGTATTTCACCGAGATGTGGCCCAGCGACAACACCGACCCCGTTGAGCGGCTGTTCATACAGTGGGGCTATTCGCAGGTGTTCCCGGCCAAGGTTCAGTGTGCCCACGTGACGTCGTGGAACAAGGATGCGGGCATCAAGTTCCGTGTCAACGTGGCGATGATGGGAAAGCTCGGCTTCGACATCAACCTTCATGACATCAGCGCCGGCGAGCTGGCATACTGCAAGCAGTCGGTTGCCGACTTCAACAGGCTCAAGCCGGCAATACTCGACGGCGACCAGTACCGCCTTGTGTCGCCCTACGACGGCAACCATGCGTCGACCATGTATGTGACAAAAGACAGGCGCAGCGGCGTGGTCTTCGCTTTCGACATCTATCCGCGCTACGCCGAGCGGCTCTACAACGTGGTTCTCGACGGCCTCGACGCCTCGGCCACCTACAGCGTGCGCGAAATCAACCGCGCCGACGGCTCGCAGGGTGAGGCCCGCAGCTATTCGGGCGCGTATCTCATGACCGTCGGCCTGCCGCTGTTCACAGGCAACAAGCTGTCGAGCCGTGTCTACGAGCTGACTGCCGAGTGACGCGGCCCGGCACCGTGGCCGGCATACGCACGTGTTGCGGCAGCCGGGTGCTGCCGCAAGGTTAGCTTTGTTTATGGTGGAGGTGCCGTTTCCCGACGTGCACCTCCATTTTGTTTCCCAGCCCCGGGCGTTGCCATGCTTCCGCATGACGGTGGCGCCGGCGGTGGCAGAGGCCGCTGCACGGGCCTGCCGGCAGCGGTCGTGCCACGGCGGGCCGGCCCAGCCGGCCTAAGGCCCGGCTGCTTCATGCGTGGGCCCCGTGGTTTGAAAAAGCCTTACACGGCCGGCGCCGATGCCCCGTCGCTTCGCCCCGGGCCTGCCAATCGGCCTGTTTCAGGCCGCCATACAGGCCGTTCGGCCGCGCAATACGGCCCGTTTCGCAGTCTGTTACGGCCCGTTTGCCAATGCGCTGTGGACCAGGACGTTGCGCCTCCGAGGCGGCGTCGTGGATTATTTTTACAAAAAATGAATGTCCGCATTCTGCCAAATGCTGTGGGCTTGAAGGGATTGGAAAGGGTGGTTTGTTAGTTGTAATGAGTTGTCGCTCGCTGCTCTCGTCGGCCGAATCGTCTGGTGTTGCCTGCAAAAGCTGCAGCCAGCCAACTCCCGGTTGACGCCTTGAGGCCTTGCTCCCGCCAACACCCTATTGCAAGTTGGCAAAATGCAGGCATCCATGTTTACAAAAATGAGCGTTGGGGCCGTGTGCCTGCGCCGCGCGTGGCGTTGAATCCGGGCCTCCCGGCGGCCGTCGCCGTTGGCGTGTCGCGTGGCGCGATGTGCCGCGCGGCCATGGCCTGCCGGGCGCTTCCGCTGCCTCTGCGCCTCCGCTTCTGGCCACCCTTAAGCCCCATGCGGCAGGCTGCCACATGCCGTTGCCACCCGGCCAGACAGCCACGGCCGGGGCCCATGCTGCCGAACTATCGCGTTAATTTCTTGTAAACGATTGCATTTAACGAAAAAAAACAGTATTTTTGCATTTCATTAGGATTATATTATTCATATATGTCGTGTATATTGCACATTGAGACGAGCACCAACGTATGCTCCGTAGCCGTCAGCGAAGACGGCGCGTGCCTGTTTAGCCGCGAAGATTTCGGCGGCCCCAACCACGCAGTGAAGTTGGGAACGTTTGTGGATGAGGCCCTCACGTTTGTCGACGGCCATGTAGCCGGGCTCGACGCCGTGGCCGTCAGTTGCGGCCCCGGGTCGTATACGGGCCTGCGCATAGGCGTGTCGATGGCCAAGGGCATCTGCTATGGGCGCGGCGTGAGCCTGCTGTCGGTGCCCACGCTCGAACTGCTTTGCGTGCCGGTGCTGCTCGATCACGACGAGATTGAGGACGACGCGCTGCTCTGCCCTATGATCGACGCACGCCGCATGGAGGTCTATGCGGGCGTATACGACCGCGCCCTGCGCCCCGTGAGGGAGGTGGGGGCCGACGTGGTTGGGCCCGACACCTACCGCGACTACCTCGACCGGCACCCGGTTTACTTCTTCGGCGACGGCGCCGCCAAGTGCATCGACGCCATAGCCCATCCCAACGCCAGGCTCATCGAAGGCATATCGCCGCTGGCCAAGTGGATGATGCCCCTGGCCGAGAAGCGCCTGGCCGGCGGAAAGGTGGAAGACGTGGCCTACTTCGTGCCGTTCTACCTCAAGGACTTCGTGGCCAAGACACCCCGCAAGCTGCTCTGACGGCCCTGAGGGCTGCCTGCCGGACAACGTGCGGGGCTGCCCGTTACTTACTTCAAAGACAAAAAGGAAAAATGAACATAGAAGGATTGGACTACAACACCCAGCGCGAGCCGTTGCTCATGCCCGAATACGGCCGCGAGATACAGAAGATGGTCGACTATGCCGTCACCCTGCCCGACAGGGGCGAGCGGCTGCGTTGCGCCGAGACCATCGTAAGGATGATGATAACCAAGGTGCCCCAGTTGCGCGAAAACGCCAACTATGAGCAGACGCTTTGGGACCACCTGTACCTCATGAGTCACAAACAGCTCGACATAGACTGGCCCTACGACGTGTCGGAGGCCGAGAAGATACTCGGCAAGCCCGAGCCCATGGCCATGCCGAAAAAGGGCAGCCATGTGCGCCTGCGCCACTACGGACGGCTTATTGAAGAGATGTTTGAGAAGCTCAAGGCCATGCCCGAGGGCGAGGAACGCGACGAGCTGGTGCGCATAACGGCCAACCAGATGAAGCGCGACCTGGCTGCCTGGGGGCACGGGTCGATGGACGACGAGCGCGTGGCGGCCGACCTGGCACGCTTCACCGACGGCAAGGTGCAGCTCGACCTCGGCACCATGAGGCTCGACCGCATGCCGGTTGCAGCCGCAGGCGACGTGCAGCGCAGGAAGAAACGCAAATAACCGGGCGTCGGCATGGCATCATTCTTGATTGAGGGCGGCCATCCGCTCAGTGGGACCATAACGCCGCAGGGAGCCAAGAACGAGGCTCTCGAGGTGATTTGCGCAACCCTCCTCACTGCCGACGAGGTGGTAATACGCAACATTCCCGACATACGCGACGTCAACAACCTGATACTTCTGCTCAAGGACATTGGCGTGAAGGTAGACCGCCGGGGGCGCAACGAGTATGCATTCAAGGCCGACGACCTCGACCTGGGCTTCCTCGGCAGCGACGAGTTTGTGCGCAAGTGCTCGGCGTTGCGCGGCAGCGTGCTTCTGATAGGCCCGCTGCTGGCCCGCTTCGGCAAGGCTGTCATTGCCACGCCGGGCGGCGACAAGATAGGGCGGAGGCGCCTTGACACCCACTTCCTCGGCTTCAAGGCCCTGGGGGCGGAGTTCCGCCACATCGAAGACCGCAACGTTTACGAGATAGGGGCCGACCGGCTGAAGGGCTGCTACATGCTGCTCGACGAGGCTTCGGTCACCGGCACGGCCAACATCATCATGGCCGCCGTCTTCGCGCGGGGCACCACCACCATATATAACGCGGCTTGCGAGCCATACATACAGCAGCTGTGCCACATGCTCAACCGCATGGGGGCGAGCATCAGCGGCATTGCCAGCAACCTGCTCACCATCGTCGGCACCGACGGGCTGCACGGAACAGTCCACGACATACTGCCCGACATGATTGAGGTGGGCTCGTTCATCGGCATGGCCGCCATGGCCGGCAACGGCGTGCGCATAAAAGACGTGTCGCTGCGCAACCTCGGCATCATACCCGAGGCCTTCCGCAGGCTTGGCATAAAGATGGGCATTGAGGGCGACGACATAGTGATACCGAAGCAAAGCCATTACCAGATCGAATCGTTCATAGACGGGACGATAATGACTCTGGCCGATGCCCCGTGGCCGGGGCTGACGCCCGATTTGCTGTCGGTGCTCATCGTTGTGGCCACACAGGCGCGAGGCAGCGTGCTCTTCCACCAGAAGATGTTTGAGAGCAGGCTCTTCTTCGTCGACAAACTCATCGACATGGGGGCGCAGATAATACTGTGCGACCCGCACCGGGCTGTCGTTGTGGGGCACGACCACCACAGGAGGCTGCGCGCAGGGCGCATGGCCAGCCCGGACATAAGGGCCGGCATAGCACTGCTCATAGCTGCCATGAGCGCATGCGGCACGAGCCGCATAGACAACATAGAGCAGATAGACCGTGGCTATGAGGATATCGAGGTGCGCCTCAACAACCTCGGGGCCAGGATAGAGCGCATAAGCTGAGCCCCGGACGGGGCGCATGCGCCGGGGCGCCAGGCATGCAGACGTGGCGCGGCGCGGCCCCGGCGGGCGCTGAAGGCTGCCAAACAACAGTGACAGATGATAAGACAAGAAGACGTTTACAGGATTGGCCGCATCGGACGGCCGCACGGGGTGAAGGGCGAAGTGACGTTCCGTTTCGACGACGACGTGTTCGACCGTGTCGACAGCGACTATCTGGTGCTCTCTGTCGACGGCATACTCGTGCCGTTCTTCATCGAGGAATACCGATTCAAGAGTGGCGAAGTGGCCCTCGTCAAGTTCTGCGACATCGACAGCCAGGACAGGGCCGCCGCCCTGACCGGTTGCGATGTCTACTTCCCGAGGCACCTGGCAGGGGCCGGCGCCGACGAAATGTCGTGGGCGTCGCTGGTGGGCTTCACCCTGGTCGACGCCGTGTCGGGCGGCAGCGTGGGGCGCATCGCTTCGGTAGACGACGCCACTTCAAACATATTGTTTGAGCTCGAGGACGGCCGGTTGGTGCCGGCCGCCGCCGACTTGATTGAAGGCGTCGACGCAGAAGGGCAGACAATAACCGTAAGGTTGCCCGAGGGGCTGCTTGACCTGTAGCACCGCCGGGGCCGGCGGGCTGCTTGCGGGCGCACGGCCCGGGGCCGCCTATGAGGCAAGCTATTACATTTTATGAAGCAATGGATAAGAAACAAATAGCCATACTCGGCTCAACAGGGTCGATAGGCACACAGGCTTTGCAGGTGATCGAGGAGCACCCCGATCGCTATGAGGTATATTGCCTGACGGCAAACAACAAGGTTGAACTGCTCGCCGAGCAGGCCCGGAGGTTCAAGCCCGCCGCCGTCGTCATTGCCAACGAGGCCCGCTATGACGAGTTGCGGGCGTTGCTGGCCGACCAACCGGACGTCAAGGTGTACGCCGGGGCGCAGGCCATCGACGGAATAGTGGAGTCAGGGCCCATCGACATGGTGCTCACGGCAATGGTGGGCTTTGCCGGCCTGTCGCCGACGATACACGCCATAAAGCGCGGAAAGACCATCTGCCTGGCCAACAAGGAGACCCTTGTAGTGGCAGGAGAGCTCATCTGCAACCTCGCACGGCGGCATCACGCCGCCATATTGCCCGTTGACAGCGAGCACTCGGCCATTTTCCAGTGCCTGGCCGGCGAGGGCGACGCGCAGATAGAGAAGATATTGCTCACTGCCAGCGGCGGCCCCTTCCGTAACTACACCATCGACCAGCTTGCCACGGTGACCAAGGCCGACGCCCTTCACCACCCGACGTGGGAGATGGGAGCCAAGATTACCATCGACAGCGCAACGATGATAAACAAGGGTTTCGAGGTCATCGAGGCCAAATGGCTGTTCGGTGTCGAGCCAAGACAGATACAGGTGCTCGTCCATCCGCAGTCAATCGTACACAGCGCGGTGCAGTTCTGCGACGGGGCGGTGAAGGCCCAGCTCGGCGTTCCCGACATGCGGCTGCCCATTCAGTATGCTTTCTCGTTCCCGGAGCGCATCCACCTGTCGTCAGAGCGGCTCGACCTGTTCAGCCACAAGCTCGAGTTCTTCGAGCCGGACATGGAGAAGTTCCGCTGCCTCTCGCTGGCTTTCGACGCCATAGGGCGCGGCGGCAACATGCCGTGCATACTAAATGCCGCCAACGAAGTGGCCAACCGCGGGTTCCTCGACGACCGCTGCGGCTTCCTGCAGATGGGCGACGTGATAGCCGAGACAATGAACCGAGTGTCCTTCGACCCCAATCCTTCATACGAGACATACGTTGCCACCGATGCCGAGGCACGTCGCGTGGCAGCCGAGATAATGCAGGGCGGCATGCGCCCGTAGCCACATGCCTTGCCGTACGGCCGGGCCCGGCACGCCCGTCCGGACGGAACAGTTAAACCATAGCAATAAAATTATCAATCAACAGCGAAATGGAAATCTTTCTGATCAGGGTATTGCAGTTCATGCTGGCAATATCCATACTGGTTCTTCTGCACGAAGGCGGGCACTTCTTCTTTGCCAAGCTTTTCGGCATTCGCGTCGAGAAGTTCTACCTTTTCTTCGATCCCTGGTTCCATCTCTTTGAGTTCAAGCCCAAGAAAAGCCACACTACATACGGCATCGGGTGGCTTCCTTTAGGCGGCTACTGCAAGATTTCGGGCATGATAGACGAGAGTTTCGACACCGAGCAGATGAAGAAGCCCGCCCAGCCGTGGGAATTCAGGACCAAGCCTGCGTGGCAACGGTTGCTTGTGATGGTGGGCGGCGTGTTGGTGAACTTCCTCCTCGCCCTGTTCATCTATTCGATGATACTGTTCCACTGGGGCGACACTTACATCCCGGTGAGGAACATGACGCACGGCATGGTGTTCAATTCAGACGCCAAGGCCCTCGGTTTCAAAGACGGAGACATACTGATAGGCACAGAGAAGGGCGAGTTCAAGGATTTCAACGCCGACCTTTACCGCGACCTGTCCGAGGCGCGCCGTGTCGACATAGTGCGCCAGGGCAAGGCCATGAGCCTCAGTCTGCCGGGCGACCTCAACATGCTTGACATGCTGCAGAAGCAGCCGTCGTTTGTGCGTCCGCTCATCCCGGCCGAGGTAGACAGCGTGCTCCCCGGTACGGCGGCAGCCCGGATGGGCATGCGCCGGGGCGACATGGTGGTGTGCATCAATGGCGTCAAGGTCGGCTCGTGGAATGCCTTCACCGACGAGATAGGCCGGTTGAGCGACGTGCTTGCCGTGGCCAAGACCCCGGCCGACAGCATGAAGGTGCGCCGTGCCACCCTGGTCATCGACCGCGGCGGGCGCCTCGACACCTCAAGCGTGGTGCTTTCGGCCGACCTGAAGGTGGGCTTTACCGTCAAGATGACCTCGGCCATCTACCAGCCCGTCACAAAGCGTTATGGCTTCTGGGAGAGTTTCCCGGCCGGCGTGGTGTATGGCGTCGACGTGCTGAAGGGATATGTCAGCGACATGAAGTATGTGTTCACTGCCGACGGGGCCAAGTCGCTCGGCGGCTTCGGGGCCATAGGCAGTCTCTTCCCGCCCACGTGGGACTGGTACATGTTCTGGAAGATGACGGCATTCCTAAGCATCATACTCGCCTTCATGAACATATTGCCCATCCCCGCGCTCGACGGCGGCCACGTGCTCTTCCTGCTCTATGAGATGATAACGCGCCGCAAGCCCAGCGAAAACTTCATGATACGCGCCGAGTATGTGGGCTTTGCCATCCTCATACTGCTCATGCTGGTTGCCAACCTCAACGACATACTGCGTTGGCTCGGCTATATGTAGCGTCCTGAGCGCCCCGGACAAGCCTGGCTTGCTGCGCCGGGCTGCGGCTGCCTCCGGCAGGACGGGCGGCAGGCACGGCTGTTGCCGCATGCGGCCGGCAACGCCGGGGTGCATCGAGTGGCCAGAAACACATTGAGGCCACGCCCATGGCACATGGACGTGGCCTGCACATGGCAAAACAGGATTAGTCTTTTATCATTATTCATTATTCATAACAAACACATGAGTCTTAACATCGAAAGAAACGGAAAGAAGCGGGTCGTAATCGTTGGCGGCGGCTTCAGCGGGCTCAAGGTGGCCAACAAACTGCGCCATTCGGGTCTGCAGGTGATACTGATTGACAGGAACAACTATCACCAGTTTCCCCCACTGATCTATCAGGTGGCATCGGCCGGGATGGAGCCGAGTTCGATATCGTTCCCGTTTCGCAAAATTTTCCAGCGCAGCCGCGACGTTTATTTCCGCATGGCAGAGCTGCGCGCCATTTACCCGGAGAAGAAACTGATACAGACTTCCATCGGCAAGGTAGACTACGACTACCTCGTGCTGGCGGCGGGAACGACCACAAACTTCTACGGCAACGCCAACGTTGAGCGCGAGTCGATGCCGATGAAGACCGTGGCCGAGGCCATGGGACTGCAGAACGCCATACTGTCGAATCTCGAGCGCTCCATCACCTGCGCCGAGAAAGTGGAGCAGCAGGAGTTGCTCAACGTGGTCATTGTGGGCGGCGGCGCCACCGGCGTCGAGGTTGCCGGCGTGCTCTCGGAGATGAAGCGCACCATATTGCCGCGCGACTACCCCGACCTTGACCCCTCGCTGATGAACATCTACCTCATAGAGGCCGGCGGGAGGCTGCTCTCGGGCATGTCGCCCGAGTCGTCGGAGGCCGTCGAGAACTTCTTGCGCAACATGGGCGTCAACGTGCTGCTGCACAAGATGGTGACCGACTTCCGCGACCACAAGGTGATATTGGCCGACGGCAGCTCCATCGCCACGCGCACTTTCATCTGGGTGAGCGGCGTGGCCGGCTCGGAGGTTGGCAACATCGCCAAGGAGCACTTGGGCCGCGGGCGCCGCATATTGGTCGATGAGTTCAACCGGGTGCCCGGCATGGACGGCGTGTTCTGCATCGGAGACCAGTGCCTTGTCGAAGGCGACCCCGACTATCCCGGCGGACATCCGCAGCTGGCACAGGTGGCTATACAGCAGGGCGCCAACCTGGCGCGCAACATACGGCGACTGGAGCGCGGGCGCGAGCTGCGCCCCTTCCGCTATCGCAACCTCGGCTCGATGGCCACGGTGGGCCGCAACAAGGCCGTGTGCGAGTTTGCCGGGCTGAAGCTCAGCGGCTTCGTGGCATGGGTGATGTGGCTCGTTGTCCACCTGCGCTCAATCCTCGGAGTGAAGAACAAGGTGGTGGTGCTGCTCAACTGGATGTGGAACTACTTCAACTACAACCAGTCGCTGCGCATGATTTTCTATCCCACAAAGCCCAAGGAGGTGCGCGACCGCGAGCAGCGTGAGGCCACCATGCACTGGGGCGACGACTTGCAGGGAGACAAGGCGTAGGCCTGCGGGCCCCTTGCCGGTGCCGTTGCCGTGAACCATCCGGCCACGGCCGTAACCCGCTGTGTTACAGATAGCTTGTGAAACGTGCCGTTCGGTATTGCCGAACGGCACGTTTTGTTTTTCAAAACGGCCCATTTGGCATCACGTTTCAGGCCGTTTTGCGGCGTGGCGCCAGCCGTGGCCGCTGCCCGGGGCTACACTGCCGCCGCGGCAGGCTGGGCCGCAGGCAGCCCGGGGCAGGCCGCAGGCAAAGGCCGGTTTTTGCTTCTTTAACATCCGGCAGCCGCAAATCTTCGTGAAACTTAACTATCTTTGCAAGATGGAAAAATTCGCTGACATAAAGGTAATCGCCTTTGACGCTGACGACACACTGTGGGATTGCCAGTCGTACTTCGACGATGTGGAGCGCGAGTATTGCCGCTTGCTCGCGCCCTACGCCCCGGCCGACACCGTGTCGGCCTCGCTGTTTGCCACCGAAGAGGCCAACATGCCGCTGCTGGGATATGGCTGCAAGGCTTTTGTGCTGTCGCTGATAGAGAACGCCGTGAGGCTGAGCGGCGGCCGGGTAGACGGCACCGTGGTCGGCGAACTGCTCCGGCTGGGCAAGCGGCTGCTCGAGTTGCCGGCCACGCCGCTGCCAGGCGTCGAGGCCACGCTGGCCGCCCTCTATGAGCAGGGGCACTACAGGCTCGCCGTGTTTACCAAAGGCGAGCTGCTCGACCAGCAGAACAAGCTGCGCCGTTCGAGGCTCGAGAAGTATTTCCAGCACGTGGAAATAGTGTCCGACAAGACCGAGCGGGCCTTCCTCAACCTGTGCCGCCGAATGCGCGTGGCCCCCGGCAGCGTGCTCATGGTGGGCAATTCGCTCAAGAGCGACGTGGCCCCGGCACTGGCGGCAGGGGCACGGGCCGTACACATACCGTTTCACGTGACATGGAAGCTCGAGCAGGTTGAAGACTTCGAGCATACGCACATGGTGCGCATAGAGCGCTTTGCCGACCTGCTCGCCTACGTGTGAGCGGCCCCACAGGCTAATCCTTTTATATCCGACTAAACCAACGCACAGACAATGAACTACGCCATCTCATCACTACCACTCGCCTTGCGGCGCATGGCAACGTTGGCCATGGGCGCAATGATGGCCATGGCCGTGGTGTCGTGTGACGACGACACCGACGAGCCCGACCCCGTGACGCCGCCTGCCACAGTGAGCCGCACGCTGCTGATGTACCTGCCATGGTCTACCGACCTGACCAATTATTTCTACAACAACATATCCGACATGAAGAAAGCCATAGCGGCCAATGGGCTCGACGGCCAGCGGGTGCTGGTCTTCATGTGCACCACGGCCACCGAGGCGCAGCTGTTCGAGCTCGTGCCCGACGGCTCCGGCTGCCGCCAAGTGAAGCTCAGGGATTACTCGTCGCCATCGTACACCACGGCCGAGGGCATAGCCTCGATACTTGCCGACGTCAAGGCCGAGGCGCCGGCCGAGCACTATGCCATGACAATAGGCTGCCACGGCATGGGCTGGGTGCCCGTCAGCCAGTCCAGGGCAATGCGCATGGCGCCACGGCAGGGCTACCACTGGGATGCCGGCGGCGGGCCGCTGACCCGCTTCTTCGGCGGGCGGACGCCCAGCGTGCAGACCGACATCACCACGCTGGCAGAGGGGATAGAGGGCGCCGGCATGCACCTCGACTTCATACTCTTCGACGACTGCTACATGTCGTCGGTCGAGGTGGCCTACGACCTGCGCCACGTCACCGACTATCTAATAGCCTGCCCCACCGAGATAATGGCCTACGGGATGCCTTATGCCGAGGTGGGGCCCGAGCTGCTCGGCGAGCCCGACTATGAGGCCGTGTGCTCCAAGTTCCTCGATTTCTACAGTTCTTACACCTATCCTTACGGCACCATCGGCGTGACGCGCACCTCAGAGCTCGACAGCCTGGCCCGCGTGTTGCGCAAGATAGAGACGGCCTGCGACCTCGACGCCTCGCTGCTGCCCGACCTGCAGCGCATGGACGGATACCGGCCGCCCATATTCTACGACCTTGGCGACTATGTGTCAGCCCTCTGCACCGACACGGCGCTGCTGTCAGAGTTTGAGGGGCAGCTCGACAGGGCGGTGCCATACAAGGCCCATACCCCGCAGTATTACTCGGCATTCAGCGGGGCCGAGGACATCAGGGCCTACTCGGGCATTACCACTTCGGCGCCCACCACGAGCAGCTATGCCGCCGACTGGGCCGCCACGTCGTGGTATGAGGCCACCCACTGACATTAAAACACATGTTGATGCAAACGATGTGATGGCATGAAAAAGATATTCTTGCTGGTTGTCCTGATGGCGCTGATGCCGCCCGGTGGCTTGGGTCGCCTATTCGCGGGCGAAAGGCCACGCGTCATTGTCACTACCGACGGCGAGGCCGACGCAAAGCCCGGCGACACCATCCATTTTGTTTGCACCGTGACCGACGACGGCACGCCGGCGCTCACCCGCTATGCCCGCGTGGTCGTGACGGTGAGGTGAGCCTGCGGCATTGCCCCCGGCCAAAGCCCCGCCTATGGCCTTGCCGCGGCGATTGCGGCGCGCGTAGAGCCCCATGTTGCCCTGACGCCGGTTTGGCCGCAGTGCCATTGATTTGCGAAAAGGGCCGTCTTGCACTGCAAAACGGCCTGTTTCATGTAGCAATACCTGCCGTTTTACACTGCAAAACGGCAGGTATTGCTATTCTGTTGACTGCCAGGCGTTTGCCAAGGCTGCTAATGGGCCGTTCCGGCGTCGGCCGGCCTGCTCGCCAGTCGTTGCTCCCTTACGTATACGGTGATGGCATTGTTGTCGCAGACGGTGTGGCTCTTCACCGCCAGGCAGTCGGGCAGCGTGGCGGCGCGGGTGCCGCGGTGCAGGGCCAGGGGGGCCGTCTCAACGCGTATCTCGTCCCACAGCCCGCGCTCAATGAAGGCCCGGTGGGTGGCGGCCCCGCCCTCCACGAGCAGCGACTGCAGGCTGTCGGCCCGGCACTCGGCCAATATGGCGTCGATGTCGTGGCTGTGGCTCAGCACCATGCGTCGCGGCGCGGGCCCGCTCCAGTGGCGTATGTTGAGCTGCGGGTGGTCGCGCTCGTCGGTGACGCGGCCCACCACGATGGCCTGGCACTCTGTGCGCAGCTTGTGGGCAAGCATCTGTGTGAACGGTGTTGATATCATCGTGGGGCGGAAGCCGCTGTCGATGAACCCGTCGGCCGACTGCGCCCATTTCAGCGTGATGTAGGGCCGGCCGAGCGTTTGGAACGTGAAGAAGCGGCGGTTGAGCTCGGCGCACTCTCGCTCAAGCACACCGACGGTGACGTCGATGCCTGCGTCGCGCAGCTTGCGTATGCCCAGTCCGTGCACTTTGGCGAACGGGTCGACACACCCGACCACCACGCGCCGCACCCCTTTACTTATTATCAGGTCGGCGCAGGGCGGTGTCTTGCCATAGTGGGCGCAGGGCTCCAGGTTCACATACATGGTCGATTCGGCGAGCAGGGTCTCGTCGGCCGGGGCCACAGATGCAAAGGCGTTCACCTCGGCGTGGCCCTGGCCGCAGTGCCGGTGGCAGCCTTCGCCTATTATCCTTCCGCCCGGAGCCACTATCACCGCGCCCACCATGGGGTTGGGCCGGGCTCCGTACATGCCGCAGGCAGCCAGCTGCAGGCAGCGGCGCATGTATATTTTGTCTTCTTTCATTTGGTTTTTGTGGCTTAATTTGTTACTTTTGCATCATGACTTACGACGACCTTTGGCGGCCGCTGGCTGCCATCTATGGCAGCGGCGAGGCCCGGGCCATCGTGCGCTGTGTGCTTGAAGAGCGTTTCGGCTTGTCTGTAGCCGACATTTATTGCGGCAAAGTTACACAATTATCTCCAGACGACCAGCGCCTGATGGGCGAAATGATGGAGCGCCTCTTGCGCTCCGAGCCTGTGCAGTATGTGCTCGGCCATGCCGACTTCTGCGGGCGGGCGTTCTCCGTGGGGCCCGGTGTGCTCATACCGAGGCCCGAGACCGAAGACCTGTGCCTGTGGGTTGAGCAGGGCCTAGCCGCCAGGGGATGCGCCTCGCCGGCCTTGCTCGACATCGGCACCGGCAGCGGCTGCATAGCCGTCACGCTGGCGCTCGACGTGGCTGGGGCTGCCGTGTCGGCGTGGGATGTGTCTGCCGACGCCTTGCAGGTGGCCTCGCGCAATGCCGGGAGGCTGGGCGCACGTGTAGGCTTTGCCCTTGTCGACGCCCTCGACCCGCCCGCCCATATGGCCATGTGGGACGCGGTGGTGAGCAATCCGCCCTACGTGCGCCTTGGCGAGCGCGCCACCATGGCGCGCAACGTGTTGGACTACGAGCCCGCCGGGGCCCTTTTCGTGCCCGACGCCGACCCGCTGCTCTTCTACCGGGCCATAGCGCGCTACGCCAAGGCGGCCCTGCGCCCGGGCGGCGAGCTGTATTTTGAAATCAACGAGGCACTGGCCGGCGAGATGCGCAGCCTGCTGCTGGCAGAGGGCTTTGCCACGGCAGAGGTGCGCAACGACAGGTATGGCCGGCCGAGGTTTACGAAATCTACATTGGAATGACTTCAGGAGAAATGCCAGAAAAGGAGGCGCTGCTGCGCCTCACCACCCTTTGCTCGCAGGCCGAGCACTGCTCGGGCGAGATGGAAGACAAGATGAGGAAGTGGGGTATGGCCCCCGATGCGCAGGCACGGGTGATGGAATACCTCACGAAAAACAAGTTTGTCGACGATGAACGTTACGCCAGGGCCTTCGCCCTCGACAAGATTCGGTACAACAAGTGGGGGCGGCGGAAGGTGGAGCAGGCCCTGTGGGCCAAGCGTATCGACGAGCCCACAAGGCAGCTCGTGCTGGGAGAGATAGCCGACGACGAGTATCTGGCCGTGCTGCGCCCACTGCTCAAAAGCCGCGGACGCAGCATCAAGGCCGCCGACAGATATGAGTTGAACCGCAAGCTGGTGCGCTTTGCGCTGGGCCGGGGCTTCGACTATGCGCTCATACGCCGCTGCATCGACGTGCCCGACGACATCGACGAGGGTTATGGGGGTGAGTTTGTGGAGTAGGGTGCTCGACTTCGTGTCGCCGAGGCTGTGCGCCGTCTGTGGCAGCCGGCTGTCGGTCACCGAGCACGCGCTGTGTTCGGCCTGCTGCCTCAGGCTGCCCCGCACCGGCTTCTGCCTCAGGCCATACGACAACCCCGTGGCCCAGGCTTTCTGGGGGCAGGCCGACGTGGAGCGTGCGGCGTCGTTTTTCTATTTCGAACCCCATTCGGAGGTGAGCCGCATGATATACTCGCTGAAGTACAAAGGGCGCCCCGACATCGGCGTAGCACTGGGACGGCTTGCCGCCGGCGAGTTCATGGCGGCCGGCTTCTTCGACGGCGTGGATGTCATAGTGCCGGTGCCGCTGGCAAGGAAGCGGCTCCGTGAGCGTGGCTACAACCAGAGCGCCGAGGTGGCGGCAGGGGTGAGCTCGCTCACGGGCATACCGGTAGATGCGCGCAGCGTCTGTCGCAAGGCCTTCAAGACAAGCCAGACGAAACTCGGACGGTGGGAACGGCTTGGCAACGTGAGCGGCCTCTTCGAGGTGAGGCGGCAGGAAAGGCTGCTGGGGAAGCACGTGCTGCTGGTCGACGATGTGTTCACCACAGGGGCAACCGTCATGGCCTGCGCCTCGGCAGTGGCCGCAGTGCCGGGCACAACTGTCAGCATCATGACGCTCGGCTTTACCAAGTGAATGCCGCAATAATCTTTTTTAACGGCATGAAGCGGTTTCTTTGGCAAATGTTTCCTACCTTTGCAAACTAATACAAACCATTAAACAATGTAATAGATGGACTCTATCAAGACAACATTTGCGGCCAAGCTGCTCGAAGTGAGGGCTATAAAGCTGCAACCCAACAGCCCGTTCACATGGGCATCAGGATGGAAGTCGCCGTTCTACTGCGACAATCGGAAGACGCTGTCGTACCCGAGGCTGCGCAGTTTCGTAAAGACTGAGTTGTGCCACGCCATACAGGAACACTTCCCTGAGGCCGAAGCCATTGCGGGGGTGGCCACGGGTGCCATCGCGCAAGGGGCGCTGGTGGCCGACGAGATGGGCCTGCCCTTCGTCTACGTGCGCAGCAAGCCAAAGGACCACGGGCTGGAAAACCTCATCGAGGGCAACCTTGAGCCGGGCTCAAAGGTGGTTGTCGTCGAAGACTTGGTGTCGACAGGGGGAAGCAGTCTGAAGGCTGTCGAGGCCATAAGGAACAACGGCTGTGAGGTGATAGGCATGGTGGCATCATACACCTATGGCTTCCCTGTGGCCGAAGAAGCCTTTGCCAAGGCCGGCGTAGAGCTCGTCACGCTCACCGACTATGACCACGTGGTGAAGCATGCGCTTGCCATCGGCTACATCAAACCCGAGGATGTGGAGGTCATCCACGAGTGGCGCAAGGACCCGGCAAACTGGAACAACAGATAAACCGATACACCGACGTTGGGGAGGGGGCACTGGCTGAGGCTCCCGTTTGTGGGGGCCGGCGCGCCCGTGTCCTCCCCCCTGTCTTACTACTTACTATTTTCCGACATATTGATGAGCAAGTTTGAAAGCAGCATAAAGCAGATACCATACTCACAGCAGGCCGTTTACGCCATGCTGAGCGACCTGGGCAACATTGAGAAAGTGCGTGACCGCATACCGGAAGACAAGATAAGGGATTTCCGTTTCGACCGCGACACCATCGCGGTGACCGCCCCTCCGGTCGGCGAACTGCGCCTGCGGATAGTGGAACGCGACGAACCGAAGTGCATAAAGTTTGCCACCGAGCAGTCGCCCATACCGTTTGACCTGTGGATACAGGTGCTGCCGGTGACCGACGCCACTTCGAAGATGAAGCTGACGATAAAGGCCGAGCTCAATCCTTTTATCAAAGGGATGGTGCAGGGGCCGCTTAAGGAGGGCGTGGAGAAGATTGCCGACGCCTTGGCGGCCATAAGGTATGAGTGAGCCGGCGGGCCTATGCGGGGCCTGCCATGGCCGCACGGCCGGGCTGAAGGCTTTGCATGGTGGCGCTTGATGGTATAGAATGCTGTATACCGAAACAATAACCAACCAAAAATGTCAAACAAACTTTGGGAAAAAGACTTCGAGATTAACAAGGAAATCGAGCGATTCACCGTCGGGCGCGACCGTGAACTCGACCTTTATCTCGCCAAATATGATGTGCTGGGCTCCATGGCCCACATAACGATGCTTGAGAGCATAGGGTTGCTTTCGGCCGATGAGCTGCGCTGCCTGCTGGCTGAGCTTAAGGCCATATACAAGCTGTGCGACGACGGCGGCTTCGTGATTGAAGACGGGGTTGAGGACGTTCACTCGCAGGTGGAGCTGATGCTGACGCGCCGTCTGGGCGACATGGGCAAGAAGATACACAGCGGGCGCTCGCGCAACGACCAGGTGCTGGTAGACCTTAAGCTGTTCACGAGGCATGAGCTGATGGACATCGCCAACGGCGTGAAGGCCCTTTTCGATGAGCTGCTGGCCAAGAGCGAGCGCTACAAGGGCGTGCTCATGCCGGGATATACCCATCTTCAGGTGGCCATGCCGAGCTCTTTCGGCCTTTGGTTCGGCGCTTACGCCGAGAGCCTGGCCGACGACATGCTCTTCCTCCAGGCCGCTTACCGCATGACCAACCGCAACCCGCTCGGCTCTGCAGCCGGTTATGGTTCGTCGTTCCCGCTCAACCGCACCATGACCACGCGGCTGCTGGGGTTCGACTCCATGGACTACAACGTGGTGTATGCGCAGATGGGGCGCGGCAAGATGGAGCGCAACGTGGCCTTTGCCATGGCTTCCATCGCCGGGACGCTGGCGAAGCTGGCTTTCGACGCCTGCCTTTTCAACAGCCAGAATTTCTCTTTCGTGCGCTTGCCCAAGGAGTGCACCACCGGCAGTTCCATCATGCCGCATAAGAAAAACCCCGACGTGTTTGAGCTGATACGCGCCAAGAGCAACAAGCTGCAGGCACTGCCGCAGCAGATAACGCTCATTATGAACAACCTGCCGGTGGGCTATTTCCGTGACCTTCAGATTATTAAGGAGGTGTTCCTGCCCGCTTTCGGCGAGCTGAAAGACTGCCTTGGCATGACGGCATACATCATCAACCGCATGGAGGTGAACGAGCACATACTCGACAACCCGATGTATGACGCCATGTTCTCGGTGGAGGAAGTCAACCGCCTGGCCGCCGCAGGCATGCCCTTCCGCGACGCCTACAAGAAGGTGGGGCTGGAGATTGAGGCCGGCACTTTCGTTCCCGACAAGAACATACACCACACCCACGAGGGGAGCATAGGCAACCTGCAGACCGACTGCATCAGGGCAATGATGGACGACAACATGGAAGGCTTCCACTTCGACAGGATGCTGGAGGCGGAAAGGGCCTTGCTGGCATGAGGGCCGTGGGTAAGGCAATGGCTGCCGCGCTGGTTGCGGCAGTGGCGCTCGGCTCTTGCACCAATGCCGAAGAGGAGTACAGCGACGAGCCTTGCTACTTCTTCTTTGACAATTCCGTGCACCAGAACAGCACGCTGGCAACGGCAATGGACAGCGAATCGCCGGGAGTGTACTGCCTGGTCAGGGAGACGCGCGAGTCGGGGGCTACCTATTTTGTGTTCACCAACAACCACGGGCTCACGTCGAGAAGCATTGCCAACGCCGTTGACTTGCAGCGGACGCGGCGGCTCGGCAGGCAGAACGGATTGATTGTGGGCTACAGCAACGCTGATATCACGGCCCCAGTGTTCTGCGCTTACGACGCCCAGTGCCCCGTGTGCTATACGGGTACGGGGCTGGTTGACCGCGTGCTGACCATCGACAGCCGCGGGATGGCCACCTGTGGCAACTGCAAGAGGGTGTACAATCTCAACAATGGGGGGATGATACAGAGCGGCGGACAGTCTTCTGACGCCACTAACAAGCTTCTGCGCTATCATGCTGAAACCAATGGAGCGTTAGGGAAGCTCTATGTCTACAACTGAATATAATTGTGCCTTTCATGTATACGGAAAGCGGCTTGCGACGTCCTAATGGCGTGCAAGCCGCTTTCTGCATTTCATTTCTCCTCTTCAAAGTCAACATATTCGCCCTCGTCGTCGGCGAATATCCGCCGGTTGGCGGTGGCTCTGTCGCGTGTGTCTATTATCGTCTCGCCCGTGGCAGTGTGCGCCGTTCCGCCCCCGCGGCCCGATGCTCTGCCGCGCCGGCCTCCGTCGGCCTCGGTGTGCGTCTGCCTGCCGGTGGCTTTGTCGGCCGCCTTTCGGAACATCCGTATGCCCTTGTTGAGCAGATAGGCCCCTACGGCGATGGCTATGACCACCGCGAACAGCAAGAACAGGAGCAGTACTGACAGAAAGTGGAGCATGGCTATTCCCTCCTTTTTACTTGTTTCGGTGCTGTTGCACGGCCGAGAGCAGCATATACCATGCTATGGCCGCGGCCACACCTATGGTGCCCAGAAGGCATATTATTATGATGGAGGTGAGCGCGAAGACATACTTGACTTCGTTGCCGCGCCATCCCCACGTCTTGAACTTGAGCGCAAACATCGGTATTTCAGCCACGAGCAGCCAGCTGCTAACGAGCACCATGGCCACCACGGCCGGGGCGCCCCATGCAGAGGTGGCTATAGTGTCGCCCGCGCCCACTATCAGTGCCGCCCAAAACAGGGTGTTGGCCGGCGTGGGCAGTCCGATGAACGATGTGGACTGGCGCTCGTCGAGGTTGAACTTGGCCAGCCTGAGGGCCGAGAAGGCAGCCATGATGAACGCTGTGTAAGGCAGCACCGCGGCCACGGCCCCAAGCTGTGCGGGCCACGTGGCGGTGGAGAGCAGCGTGAAAGTCATTGCCGAGGGGGCCACGCCGAAAGTGACGTCGTCGGCCAGGGAGTCGAGTTCCTTGCCTATGGGCGACGAAACGCCGAGAAGCCGCGCGCTCATGCCGTCGAAGAAGTCGAACACCGCCCCTATGACGATGAACAGGAATGCCGTCTCGAAGCATCCGAAGAACGCATGGTAGGTGGCTATGCACCCCGATATGAGGTTGCAGCAGGTGATGGTGTTTGGTATGTGCCGTGTTATTCCGTTTGCCATTTTTTGTTTGTTGAATATGCGTTTCATTAGGCTTGCCGATATCCTCGGCCTTGTCTAACCAAGTGCAAAGATAGCCTTTTTAGTCATAAACTCAGCGTTTTTTTACAAAATGCAATGCAAATTAATGTAAATTCTCACCTCGTTGCTACCCGTCAGTGCCCTCCGTAGCTGAGTCCGACGGGTAATTGTGGCCTTTGGCCGTGGTGCGCCCATTCCCATTTTCCCTGGCCGTCGCCGTCCGGGGGCGCAGGTGCGGGGCTGGCGCCACGGTTGCCGCGGCTGCCGTTGGTGTGCCTGCCGGGGCCGTGGGGCAGGCGGGCGTGGTCGCTGGGCCGCCGTTGTCGGCACATGGCTTTTGTCAATATTCCCGACGATGGCGGCGCCTCCGCGCATTTGCTTGGGCTACAGGACTTTGCAGGATGGCCTTTCCCGCGTTGCGAAACGGCCGCTTTCATGGTGCAATATACGCCATACGGGCTTGCGGAACGGCCCGTTCCGCAAGCCCGTATGTTGCTGCCAATGGTGGCTTATGCCTGTTTGTCAGTGTTTTTCTTGTCTTTGAGGCGCGCTATCACCGTCAGGTCGCCGGTGGTGGCCTGCCCCATCTTCACGCACACCTCGGTGCCGATGGGCAGGAAAACGTCTACCCTCGACCCGAGCTTTATGAAGCCCAGGTGCTCGTCGATATAGCATTCCTCGCCTTCCTTGGCGTATGTCACGATGCGCCGGGCCATGGCCCCGGCTATCTGGCGGCAGAGGATGTCTTCGCCCTCGGGCGTGGTTATCATAACGTCGGCGCGTTCGTTCTCCTCGCTGGCCTTGGGCAGCCATGCCTTGTGGTAGTTGCCGTCTTGGTGGCGCACAAACTTCACCTTGCCGTCCACGGGAAACCAGTTGGCGTGTACGTTGAACAGGCTCATGAATATAGACACCATGAGCCTGCGATCGTGGAAATACTCGTGCTCCTCCACTTCCTCAATGACCACTACCTTGCCGTCGGCCGGGGCGACAACAGTGCGCTCCGTGTCGTCGTTGAAGTAGCGGATGGGGCAGCGGTAGAAGTTGAGCACGATGGCCCACGCCGCGCCAAAGACGATGACGAACGACCAGAAAGGTATCTTGGAGTCGCAGAAATGCCAAAGGACGGCTGCCACGGCCACGATGGCCGCCATGCTGTAGACGAGCGTGTCGGTGCCCTCGCGGTGGATTCTGATCTTCTTCAGTTTTCTTATTCTTCTTCCCATGGGGTGCATTTCAGATTGTTTTGATTACTTTGTGGGCCAAGGCCGCCGTTCCCGTGCGCTCCGGGCCGCCTGCGGCGGAGCGGCTTTAGCCGATGCAAAGGTAAGGCTTTTTCGTTTATCACGCAAATTTTTGCCTTATTCTTTTGGCCGTCTCGGAGATTAGGCGTAACTTTGAGCCACAAAAACGCAGCCAAATACATTCATAATGCAGGATTTCGTTCATCTTCACGTACATACATATTACTCGATATTAGACGGCCAGTCGAGCATCCAGAAGCTTGTCGACAAGGCCGTGGCCGACGGAATGCGCGGCATGGCAATAACCGACCACGGCGACATGTTCGGCATAAAGGAGTTCTGGGACTATTGCGCGGGAGTCAACTCCAAGCGCAAGAAGGAGGGCCTGGAGCCGTTCAAGCCCATCCTCGGGTGCGAGATGTACGTGGCTCACCATAACAAGGAAGACCGCGCCGGGAAGGAAGACCGGAGCGGTTACCACCTTATAGTGCTTGCCAAGAACTATCTTGGCTACAAAAACCTGATAAAGCTCGTGTCAAACTCGTGGACCGACGGCTTCTATATGCGCCCGCGCACCGACCGTGCCGACCTGGAGCGCCATCACGAAGGGCTCATAGTTTGCTCGGCCTGCATAGCCGGCGAGGTGCCGTCGAAGGTGCTCAAGGGCGACATAGAGGGCGCGCGGGAGGCCGTGCAGTGGTATAAGCGGGTCTTCGGCGACGATTACTACCTCGAGTTGCAGCGCCACGAGGTGAAAGACCCGTCGATACGGGCCAACCGCGAGACCTATCCGCTGCAGCAGCGGGCCAACAGTGTGCTCATGCAGCTGGCCCGCGAGTATGGCGTAAAGATAGTTTGCACCAACGACGCTCACTTTGTCGACCAGGAGAACGCCGAGGCCCACGACCACCTGCTGTGCCTTTCAACGGGCAAAGACCTTGACGACCCCACCCGAATGCTGTACTCAAAGCAGGAGTGGTTTAAGACGAGGGCCGAGATGAACGAGGTGTTCGGCGACCTGCCTGAGGCCATGGCCAACACTCTCGAGGTGCTCGACAAGGTTGAGCTGTACAGCATCGAGCACTCGCCAATCATGCCGTTCTTCCCCATTCCCGAGTCGTTTGGCACCGAGGAGCAGTGGCGGGCCAAGTTCACCGAGGAGCAGCTGTTTGCCGAGTTTACCAGCGACGAGAACGGACAGAACCCGCTTCCGCGCGAAGAGGGCGAGAAGAAGATAGAGAAACTGGGCGGCTACGACAAGCTGTACCGCATAAAGTTCGAGGCCGACTACCTGGCCAAGCTCGCCTACGAGGGCGCCAGGAAACTGTATGGCGACCCGCTCACCGACGAGGTCGAAGAGCGGGTGCGCTTCGAGTTGCACATCATGAAAACCATGGGTTTCCCCGGTTACTTCCTCATCGTGCAGGATTTCATCAACTCCGCGCGCGATGAGCTGGGCGTGATGGTTGGCCCCGGGCGTGGCTCGGCGGCCGGTTCGGTGGTGGCCTACTGCCTCGGGATAACCAAGATAGACCCCATCAAGTATGACTTGCTGTTCGAGCGCTTCCTCAACCCCGACCGAATATCGCTCCCCGATATCGATACCGACTTCGACGACGACGGCCGCGGCAAGGTGCTCGAGTGGGTTGAAGACAAGTACGGGCACGACAACTGCGCCCACATCATAACCTACGGCACCATGGCCACGAAGAACTCGATAAAGGATGTGGCCCGTGTCGAGAAGCTGCCGCTTGAGCAAGCCAACTACCTTTGCAAGCAAATACCCGACAAACTGCCCGACGGGCTGAAGATGAACCTTACCAACGCCATCAAGTGCATACCCGAGTTGCGCGAGGCCGAGGCCAGTCCCGACCCCAAGCTGCACAACACCATGGAGTACGCAAAGATGCTCGAGGGCACCGTTCGCGGCACCGGCATCCACGCATGTGGCTTCATCATCTGCCGCGATCCTATCAGTGACTGGGTTCCCGTGTCCATTGCCGAAGACAAGTCTGACCCGGGCCACAAGCTGAGGTGCACGCAGTATGACGGCCATGTCATCGAGTCGACGGGGTTGATAAAGATGGACTTCCTCGGCCTGAAGACGCTTTCGATACTCAAGGAGGCCGTCGAGAACGTCAGGCTGACCACGGGCAAGGTGATAGACCTCGACACCATACCCATCGACGACCCTCTAACCTACCAGCTGTATTGCGAGGGCCGCACGATAGGAACGTTCCAGTTTGAGTCGCCCGGCATGCAGAAATACCTCAGGGAGCTCCATCCCAGCGTGTTTGAAGACCTCATAGCCATGAACGCCCTCTACCGTCCGGGCCCAATGGACTATATCCCTTCGTTCATAGCGCGCAAGAACGGGAAGGAGGAAATAAAGTATGACATACCCTGCATGGAGAAATATCTCAAGGACACATACGGCATAACGGTCTACCAGGAGCAGGTCATGCTGCTCTCGCGGCAGCTCGCCAACTTCACCAGAGGCGAGAGCGACGCGCTGCGCAAGGCCATGGGCAAGAAGAAGAAGGCCATAGTCGATGCGATGAAGCCAAAGTTCATCGAAGGCGGAAAGGCCAACGGCCACGACCCCAAGGTGCTCGAGAAGATATGGTCTGACTGGGAGAAGTTTGCCTCGTACGCCTTCAACAAGAGCCACGCCACCTGTTACTCATGGGTGTCTTACCAGACTGCCTACCTCAAGGCCCACCACCCGGCGGAGTACATGGCTGCCGTGATGAGCCGAAACCTCGACAACATAACCGAAATAACAAAGCTCATGGACGAGTGCCGGGCCATGGGCATACCCACGCTGGGCCCCGACGTCAACGAGAGCCGCCAGAAATTCAGCGCCAACAAGAAGGGCGAGATACGCTTCGGCATAAGCGCCATCAAGGGCGTGGGCGGCGCGGCGGCCGACGCCATCATCGACGAGCGTGAGAAGAACGGGCCATACAAAGACGTGTTCGACTTCATGCAGCGTGTCAACCTTGGCGCCGTCAACCGCAAGGGGGTTGAGTCGCTCGTGCTCAGCGGGGCGTTCGACGGCTTCGGGGCAATGAAGCGCGAAGACTTCTTTGCCACCAACGCCAAGGGCGAGGCGTTCATCGACACGCTCGTGCGCTACGGACAGACATACCAGGCGGAGCAGATGCAGATGCGCAACTCGCTCTTCGGCGGCGACAACGAGGTGGCCATAGCCACACCGCCCATAATAAAGGGCGAGCGATGGAGCGACATCGAGAGGCTGAACCGCGAGCGCGACCTCGTCGGCATTTACCTCTCGGCCCATCCGCTCGATGAATACAAGATTGTGCTCGACAACCTTTGCAACACCCATTGCTCCGAGCTTGCCGACGTGTCGGCGCTGTCCGGGCGTGAGTCGGTGGTCATTGGGGGCATCGTTACGGCCATAAAGTCGAAGTTCACAAAGACGGGAAAGCCCTGCGGCTTCGTCACCATCGAAGACTTTGCCGGAAGCGGCGAGCTCGCCATGTTCGGCGAAGAGTGGGGCCGGTGGAGCGGCATGTTCAAGGAAGGGTGCGCCGTATACATAACGGCAAAGTGCCAGCAGCGATACCGCGACAGCAAGTTTTTCGACCTGCGCATACAGAACATCGAATACCTGCAGACCATAAAGGACAAGGCCATCGACAGGATTACCATCTCGCTCAGCGCCGACTTGCTCGACGAGAAGGTGGTCGAGGAGCTCAACGAGATAATTTGCGACAACCCGGGGCAGACAAAGCTCTTCTTCAGGCTGCACGACTCGAGGGGGAAAAACCACGTGTTGTTGCGCAGCCAGAACCGCACCGTCGACGTGAAACGCAACCTCATAGCTTACATAGAGCAAACCCCGGCGCTTGATTACAAGATAAACTGACAGGGCGGATGGCCAAGGGCGCCATTTGTGGCATGTCTTTTGCTGTCGGGATAGCATGTGAATCAATTCAAGATATTAACAATATAAACGAAAGAGACAATGGAAGTAAAAATCACAAACGAGAATTTCGAGTCGCTGAAGAATGGCGAACTGCCTTTGGTCGTTGACTTCTGGGCAACATGGTGCGGCCCATGCCGCATGATAGCACCTATCGTTGAAGAGCTGGCCAAGGAGTATGACGGCAAGCTCAACGTGGGCAAGTGCGACGTTGAAGAGTGCGAAGACATTGCCGCCGAGTTCGGCATACGCAACATACCGACACTGTTGTTCTTCAAGGGCGGGCAGGTAGTAGACAAGATCGTGGGCGCTGTGTCGAAGCAGAAGCTCGACGAGAAGTTCCAATCTTTGCTCTAAACGGCCATGGCCGACTTTGAGGAAGAGCTGCGGCTCGACGATGAAGAGAACGCACGCGAGGTGGAATACATTCTCGACGTGCTGCCCGCCGACCTGAAAGAGAAGTACAGCGAGGCCGACCTGCGCTACATGATGGACACCATCGTTGACTATTACTTTGAGAGCGGAGTGCTTGAGGCCGACGCCGACGAGGAGGGTTACGTGGACATCGACCTGCAGAAGGTGGCCGACTATGTGTGCGCCAAGGCATCGGAAGAGGGCCGAGGCGACTTCGATCCGGCCGAGGTGTTCTTCGTGGTGCAGGCCGACATGGACTTCCAGGAGCAAAACCTGGATTGACCTACGCCGCCGGTGGCCGGCTGGTAACGCTGCCTGCAGGCTTCGGCGAATGGCAAACGGGGCGGTGGCTCACGACCTGCGATGGTTGTGTGCCACCGCTGCCGTTTTGTGCCGGTGGCTGTCAGGGCATGTTGCAATCCGGCCCGCCGGCAATGCCTGTGGCCATATCGTAACGGAAGAAAATGGGTATTGCTAAACGGTTGGTTGCCAGCGTATTGCCCATAGGTGCCGTTTTGCATCCTGAAACATGCCGTATTGCACCGCCGAACGGCCCGTATTGCTCGGCCAAACGGCCCATTCGGCAGGGCCGGGCATAGGCTTTTATGTCAAAACGCTTGGACGGAGAGATTATTATGTATATCTTTGCATAATACAAGCTGCACTCGGCAATCAGTGAGCAAGCTCACATTGCACTCGTTTGCAGTGCATTTCCATTTTCAAAGGCCATCGGTGCCGGCAGCTCAGGTAGCGGCCTTCCGGGGCTTGCAGCCCGGATGCCGGGGGCAGACAACTTGGCAGTATATGGCCAAGACAAACAGTGGCATCAGACAGAAAGGCGTATTGCGGGCGGCAACGGCGCTTGCCGGTTGCTTTGCAGCGGCCGGCTCGCCCGATTCGGACAGCCCCGGAGGCCAGGGCCGGTGGCTCTGACAATGCCGAGGGCGCGGCTTTTTGAATTATCATAGAATGCGGTGTATGGAAAAGGAATCGTTGAGGCAGTTGTGCGGCCGTATTGATGTAAACCGCCAATGGCACGACTCTTACGTGAGCTTCGTGCCGCGGTTTGTTGCCGAGGCACAGGCCGGCAAGCGGTGGGAAGATTGGGACAAGGGCGTGTTCTACGAGTATTTTGAGCGCTCCCAAGGCCAGTGTGTGGCCAGCGTCGCCCAGAAATACTTCACCCGCGACGACCGGGCACGGCTCAAAAGCGCATGGCACGAGGTGGCGCCGCTGCTCAAGGCTATAGCCGAACACCAGGACGAGCCGCAGTGGGAGGCATACAGGCAGTTGAAGAAAGTGGTGCGCGCGCATACAGCGCAAGACCTGCGGGCGGCCACCAACCGCCTTGTGGCCGGCCTGCAGCCAAGGCTCTTGTGCTCTATCGTGGCCGAGCATCAGCTCGAGGAGCTGTACATGCTGTTGGGCCGCCACGTCAGCGACAGGCTGCCCGAGTACAGGAAGGGCGACTGGTTTGCCAACAGCTACAACATCACGCGCCTGTTTTGCGATGCACTGCAGCCAGCCGACCCGATGGACATAGTGACTTACCCGTGGCAATTGCTTGAATATCTGCGGGACAAAGACAACAAACAATACCTTATGGACAATTATATCGAAGAGAAGGCACAGATGCTCGAGAGGGTGAAAAACATGGTGCTCACCGGCCCCCCGGGCACGGGCAAGACATATCTTGCGCGCCGCATGGCAATGAAGCTGGTGGGAGTGGACACCGACGAGCAGCTCGCGGCCAGCGGGCAGTTTGGCTTTGTGCAGTTTCATCCCTCATACGACTACACCGACTTTGTGGAAGGGCTGCGCCCCGTGCAGTCTGACGACAACGGAAACGTGGGCTTCGAGCTGCGCGACGGAGTGTTCAAGCAGTTTTGCCGCAAGGCCATGGAGAAGGGAAGCATGGCCCGCCTTGATGAGGCCATAGAGCGATTCAAGGACGACTGCAGCGAAACGCCCGTCAAGGTGAAGAACAAGAGTGGCTACGAATTCTCGGTGGCTTACCGCGGCGGGGTCACGTTCAGGGTGCGCTCCGACAAGAGCGAGGCTGCCGAGGGGCGCGACTTCCCGGCCAACATCGACTCGATAAAGCGGCTCTACGGAGGCCGCAAGGACGGCATTTACAACATGGCATACGTGAGCAACATACTGCAGCACCTGAAAGACAACTATGGTGTGCCGGAATACAAGGCCGACATGGCCGACAGGAAGTATGTGTTTGTGATAGACGAGATAAACCGCGGCGAGGTGTCGAAGGTGTTCGGAGAGCTCTTCTTTTCCATCGACCCCGGCTACCGGGGCCCGCGCGGCGCCGTGGCCACGCAGTATGCCAACATGCACGAGAGCAGCGAACTGTTCTATGTTCCGGCCAACGTTTATATCATTGGCACCATGAACGACATAGACCGAAGCGTCGAGAGCTTCGACTTTGCCATGCGCCGGCGCTTTGCGTGGGTGGAGGTGACTGCCGGGGAAAGCGCCGTCAACATGCGGTTGCCGGCCGACGTGGCCGAAAGGATGGGGCGGCTTAACGATGCCATCTCCGAAACCGAAGGCCTGGGCAGTGCCTACCATGTGGGCGGGGCCTACTTCCTTGGCACCGACGGGCGCCCCGACACCGACATCAGGGGCGTGTGGCGCTTCAGGATAGAGCCGCTGCTCAGGGAGTATCTGCGCGGACTGCCTGCGGCCGACGCCAAGCTCGAGGCCTTACGCACGGCGTTCATGGATGGCGGAAAGGGCTGAGAGGGCAATGGAGAGGCTGTATACCACCGACAACAACGGCGGCAGTATGGAGGTGCCGGCCGGGTGCCTGGCCGACTTCGAGGCCATTGGCAACGTGCCGTTGGCCGAGCTTTGCGAGCGCAACCCGGGCCTGCTCGTCTTTCCCGACGACCTTTCCGACAGTCGCGACGGCATTGGCGGAACGCCCGTGTTCACCATTGGCGGCGGCCGCCTTGCCACGGCCAATGTGATGGGCTTCGTGGGGCGCAATGCCACGAGGCTGAACATAAGGTCGCGCTTTGCCCGCGACGATGCCTCCGACTATTTCCTTCACTACATGCTGGGCAGGGTGTTTGATGCCAACATGCTCGATTTCGACCAGTCGGCAGGCGGCTTAGGCATGATTGACTATCTTGACTGCCTGTTTCCATGCTGCCTCAGGCGGGCCTGGGCCCAGGGTGTCTACAGGGCGTACGTGGGCCGGCAGTGCAACGACGCGGGCGTCAAGGGGCGCATAGACATGGCGCGCCACCTGCGCACCAACATGCCGTTCAGGGGCAGCGTGGCCTACACCATGCGCGAATACAGCGCCGACAACAGCCTCATGCAGCTTGTAAGGCACACCATCGAGCACCTGAAGGCCAAGCCGTTGGCGCGGGCCTTGCTTGCGGCCGACAGCCAGACGAGGAGCATTATAGACACGGTGTGCCACATCACCCGGCCCACATACAGTCCGCGTGGGCTGCGGCGGGTGGTGGAGGCCAACCTCAAGCCGCTGTCACACCCCTTTTTCACCGGTTACCGCACGCTGCAGCGCCTGTGCCTGCGCATACTGGCCGGCGACCGCATGGCCTATGGCAGCAGTGACGACAGGGTGGGCGGGTTGCTGTTCGACGGCGCGTGGCTGTGGGAGGAATATCTGGCCACGGTGCTGGCCGGAGGCTTCATCCACCCCGAAAACCGCACCGGGCGCCACAGGCAGTACCTGTTCGACGGGTTCCAACCCATCTATCCCGACTTCATGAGCCGCACCCAACCGTGCGTGGTGGCCGACGCCAAGTATGTTCCGCTGGCCGGCAAGAGGGCTTACGGCGAGGATTCGACGCAGGCAACAGCCATATATTACAAGACCATAACGTATATGTACCGTTTCGGCTCGACCCGCGGCATGCTGCTCTATCCGCATCCCGGCACGCTGTCGGAAGACGTTTACGCCATAAAGGACACCGCCGGCAGGCTATGCAAACTGGGCATGGCCATAGCGCAAGATGCCGGCAGCTTTGACGACTTCTGCAGCGCTATGGGCCGCAACGAGGCCGACCTGCTTGGCCGGATAGCCGGATTTGCGCGCGGTGGAGCCGCCATGTGGTAGCGTTGGGCTTGTGCCGCCATGGCCGCCGAAGGCCTTCCGTGTGCTTTCTTCGCATTGGTGAAACAGAAAGGCAACCCCACGGTGCATTCTGGATGCACTCCGTAGGGTTGCCTTTGCCTGGAGTTGGCGCGGCTGCGCCACGCCTTCGGTCAGAACGTTACCGTGCGGCTGCCGTCTTCCTTCTCTTCAATCCTCACGCAGGTGGCGTCGCCCGGCAGCAGCTCCTCTATCAGCTCGGGCCACTCGATGAAGCACAGCGCCCCGCTGTAGAAATAGTCTTCGTAGCCCATGTCGTAAACCTCTTCAATCTTCTTTATCCGATAGAAGTCGAAATGGTATATGAGCTCGCCCGAAGGTTCGGCCCTGTATTCGTTTACTATGGCAAATGTGGGCGAGGTAATCACGTCGTCCACTCCCAGTTCCTCGCACACGGCCTTGATGAAAGTGGTCTTTCCCGCCCCCATCTTTCCGTAGAAGGCAAACACGTTGCCGTTGCCCATGTTGTCAACAAACTGCCTTGCGGCATTGCGTATGTCCTCAAGTCTGTCTATTCTTATTTCCATCTTATCTTTTTTTTCCAGTCATTGTTATTATCGGTATGATCATCTCTTCCATCGAAATACCACCGTGCTGGAAGGTGTCTTTGTAGTAAGAGACGTAATAGTTGTAGTTGTTCGGGTATGCAAAAAAGGAGTTGCCGGTGGCAAAGACGTAGCTCGTGCTCAGGTTGGGCGCGGGCAGTTGCACCTTGGCGGGCTCCTTAATGGTGAACAGGTCTTTGTCGGAGTAGCCCAGGTTTTTGCCGAGCTTGTATCTCAGGTTGGTGTTGGTGTTGCGGTCGCCCACAATCTTCACCGGTTTGCTTACGCGTATCGAGCCGTGGTCGGTGGTGACCACGACCCGGCAATCGGTCTGTGCCAGTTGCTTGAATAGGTCGGATATGACCGAGTGGCGGAACCAGCTGAGCGTTATGCTGCGGTAGGCCGACTCGTTGCTGGCCAGTTCGCGCACCATCTTCGACTCGGTGCGGGCGTGGCTCAGCATGTCGATGAAGTTGAACACAACCACGTTTAGCGCGTTGTGCCCCAGCTGGTTGAACTTCTGCATGAACTTCTCGGCACTGGCCGAGTCGTTGATTTTCGTATACGAGAACGTGTCGTGGCGGCGGTACCGCTCCAGTTGCGTCTTTATGAGCGGGCCCTCGTTGAGGTTCTTGCCTTCCTCTTCGTCTTCGTCGACCCACAGTTCGGGAAACATTTTCGCAATCTTGTTGGGCATGAGCCCGCTGAAGATGGCGTTGCGGGCGTACTGCGTGGCCGTGGGCAATATGCTGAAGTATAGGTCTTCGTCGATGTCGAAGAGGTCGCCCAGCTCCCTGGCTATGATGCGCCACTGGTCGTAGCGGAAGTTGTCGATGACCACCATGAACACCTTCTCGCCCTTGTCGAGCAGTGGGAACACCTTGCGCTTGAACACCTCGGGGCTCAGCGTGGGGCGCCCTTCGGCCGTGGCCCCGGGCGTGAGCGATGCTATCCATCCGGCATAGTTGCCCTTGATGAACTTGGCGAAGGCGTTGTTGGCCTCTTCTTTCTGCATCTGCAGCATCTCGGTCATGTTGCTGTCGGTGCCGCTAAGCTCCAGTTCCCACCTCACGAGCCGCTTGTACAGCTCCGTCCAGTCGGTGTGGCTCCGGCACATGCCAATCTGCATCGATATCTGGCTGAAGTCTTGCTGGTATCCGCTTTGCGTCACTTCGGCCACTATTTCCTTGCGGTGTATGTTCTTCTTCAGCGTCAGCAGAATCTGGTTGGGGTTGACCGGCTTTATCAGGTAGTCGGCTATCTTCGAGCCGATGGCCTGGTCCATGATGTTCTCCTCTTCGCTCTTGGTGACCATGACCACCGGCACGGCGGGCATGATTTCCTTGATTTTCTGCAGCGTTTCGAGCCCGCTGAGGCCGGGCATCATCTCGTCGAGCAGCACGAGGTCGAAGTTTTGCGTGCGGCATTGGTCGATGGCGTCGGTGCCGTTGTTCACCGTCACCACCTCGTATCCTTTCTTCTCGAGGAATAGGATGTGGGCCTTGAGCAGCTCTATCTCGTCGTCGGCCCAAAGTAACAGTCCGTTGCTCATTGGTAAAAGTCGTCTCCAAAGTCGAAGCCGCCGTCGTATTGCGGTTCGTTGTTGTTAATGATGTCTTCTTGTTGCTGCCCTTCGGCGCTGTCGCTTTCGGGCTCTTTCTCTTGCTCAACGCTCTCGGGCATGTTTAGAAGTTGCTCCTTGCTTATGCTGATGGGCGCGAGCGCGTCTTCAAAGAACTTCTCATACTCGTTGTAGCTGTACTTCGTGCCGAGCAGCTTGAGGTTTTCCTGGCTGATGATGATTCTCTTGCAGCCTTTCACCTTGGCGGCCATGGCCGGGTCGGCATACAGGTGGCGGGCATACTGCAGGGCCTCGTCGTAGCTCAGGAAACCGCTTATCATCAGCCTGCAGATGCCGTTGTCCTGGTCGACGGCAATGTCGAAGTTGCGCACGAGGAAGTTTGAGAAGTTGTATTTGGCCATGTCGTAGAGCAGCTGGTTGGCGTCGACAGAGTCGGGCTGGTATGCCAGCAGGAACACGAAGCCGGTGAATCGCTCCGTGCTTAGCGTGTCGTTGGCCGTCGAGTCGGTCTCTGCCAGGGTCACGCCTCGGCGCGACCATATATCGCCTATGTCAAACTTGCCGCCGTGGAGCGCCCTTCCGGCCTGAACGCCCTTTATTATCATGCCGGCCATCTCGGCCACTTCGCTCTTCGGGTATTCCTCCACCACCTTCTTCATGTTGGCCACGCACGCATCGGCATCGCCCTCGTTGAGCATGCCCAGGCCTTCGATGAATATGAACTTGGGTCGGTTGGCACCCAGGGGGAACCGCTCTGCCGAGATCTTCGCGTTGGCCTTGACCTCGCCGAAGCGGTCGGCCTTGAAGGCTTCATACGTGGCTGCGTATATAGAGTCTTCTATGTGTACGCCGAACTTGGCGTTTTCGGCAAAGTAGGGGTCGCTCAGCAGCGTTGTCCAATTGCTGTTCGGAAAGTCGGCCTTCAGCCTTTCGAGGCTGTTGTCGGCCATGGCCTTGTTGCCAAGGCGAGAGTAAAGCAGGAACAGGTGGTACCAAGCCTCGTCGTTTTTCTCGTAGTCTTGGTATTGCGAAGTGAGCCTGGTGAGCGCTTTCTCGCTCAGCTTCAGGTTGTCGAGCTTGTCTTTGAAGATGACGCCCGAGTTGAAAAGGCCGTCCTTTATTATGTTGTCGCTCTCGGCTTTCTGCTCTTCTGTAAACGGTATTTGCGCCAGGTAGTATTCCCGTGTGTGCGGGTCGTTGGCGGCAGAGTCGGCCGGAGCGCCATCGGCGGCGGTGCTGTCGGTTGGTGCCCCGTCGGTGGCGGCCATTCCGCCTTCGGCGTTTGCCGCCAGCGAGTCGGCTGGTTGCTCGCCGGCCGCAAGGTTCACCACCGTCTGGTTTATACGTTGCCAGTTGTCGACATTCTCACGCTTGCCCCACTGTTTCTGGAATGCGGCCTTGCCTTGGTTGACGGTCATGGGGTTGTAGAAGTACCAGGTGCCTCCCTTCTGTTGCTGTGTCGACGTCAGCCTGTTGCCGGCCAGCTGGTTGCCCACGGCGCCCTGTTGTTGCAGTTGCTGCTCGGCGGCGGCCTCCTGTGCGGCCCGCTTCTCCTCCTCTTCCTTCTTCTTGAGCTCTTCTATCACCCTGTCTATGGCCTTGTTGCGCTCGGCCTCGGGCAGCTTTGCGAGCACTTGGAGCGAGTCTTGCAGGTAGACGGCGTCGGTGAACGGCACCAGTTCGTCGAGCACCTCCGACCGTTTAGACAGCAGCGCGTAGTCGGGCCTGTCCTTGTCGAGCAGCCCGATGGCCTCGCCGTAGCACCTCTGGGCGTCGTTGTACTTCTCCCTGGCCCAGTAGAGGTCGCCGAGCTTTAGCAGCAGCACGCCCTTTTCGATGCCGCTGCGGGTCGATTCCTTGTTGCCTCGCTCATACGCCGAGATGGCGTTCAGCGTGTCTTGCCCGGCCAGGTAGATGTTGCCGATGGCGTAGTACACCTGGTCGAGGTAGTCTTTGTTCTTGTCCGACTTGGCCATTCGGCGCAGCCGCTTTATCATTTGCTTCGAACGGCCCCCTGCCATGACCTCGGTCTGGGCTATGCGGGCGTTGAACTCCACTTCGTAAGGCGGGTTCTGCCTCACCACCTTGCCGTAAGCCTTGTATGCCGCCTGCCTGTTGCCGAGCCGGGTCTGCAGCTGTCCCATCAGAAACCACTCGCGGGCTTTCTGCTTCTTGCGCCGTTCGTGCTTGATGACCTTGGCAAGGTATTTCACGGCCTCGTCGTATTGCTTGCTCCGTATGTAGTAGTCGGCATAGGTGTAGTCCCACTCTTTCACGGCCTTGTAGTGCATGGTGTCGCGCTTCATCTTCGTTATCACGTCTTCGGCGTCGTAAAGCCAGTCGAGTTCGGTGTAGCATTTGGCGAGCCACGCCCTTGCTATGCCGTTTATCTGCGGCTGTGTGGCGTACAGGCGCGACATGTATGAGAACGTGGCGGCGGCTTCGTCGAACTCTCCTTTCTGGAATTGCGACTTGCCCATTAGCAGCCATGCCTTCCACAGGAAGGGGTTGTATTCCTTTCGGTTGAGCCATTCTATGTCCTTGGCGGTCTTGCGCCGGCTTTTGTTCCATGTGGGCCTGCGCTTTATGCTGTGCTGTTTTATGGCTTTCTCCGACTTTTCTATGGCTCTGTCGAAGTTGCCTTTGCCCAGCTCTCGGCTGGCTTTGTTGCCCACGGTATATAGCGGAATGATTTCCGTGAAGTTGTCTTTGTTGCCGTTTTCTTTCTCTAGCGAGCCCTCGATATATGCCTGGCTGCCGTTGTAGTAGGTGTTGTAGCGGGCGGTGAACGAGTGCCACCATCGCGTGTTGGCTGTGTTTTTCTTCGTGGAACACCCTGCCGCCATCATTATAGCGATGGCGGAAAGCACTATGGCGATATGTCGGTTGGCAGATGTTCTCACTATATTACATAAACTTTGCCGCTGCCGTTTTTATTGTCTTCAGGGCTGCATAAATGATGATTGACACGAATATTATTGATGCTCCCGACGGTACGTTGAGCCAATACGAGACGGCCAGGCCGCCAGCGCAGTATGCCATGCCGAACAGAATGCTCAGTGTGGCCATGCGCGGAAAGCTGTAGGTGAATATGCCGGCGGTGAGTTGGGGCATTGTCAGCAGGCTTATGGCGAGCACGATGCCCACAAGCCTGAGCGTGGCCACTATGGTCATGGCTGTCAGTGCCATCATGATGTACTCAATGGTCGGCACGGGCAGCCGCAGCGAACGGGCGAACACAGGGTCGAACGCTGTGCAGACAATGGTGCGCATGAGCAGGGCGAACGTGGCCACGACGGCCGCCGCGACAATGCCGAGCACCCAAAGGTCGCCCGGCCCGATGGCCAGTATGCTGCCGAAGAGGTAGGACGAGAGGTCGGCCACGAAGCCCGGGGTCATGAAACTGAATATTATGCCAAGGCTCATGCCGAACGTCCAGAACACGGCGATGGCCGAGTCTTCGCGTATCCGCCCACGTGCAGACATCCATTGCACGCCGCACGCGCTCGCCACGGCAAAGGCCATGGCTGCCAGAATGGGGTTGACGCCGAAGTAAACGCCCAGCCCGATGCCGCCAAACGATGCATGTGTGATGCCGCCGCTTATGAGAACGAGCCTGCGGGCTACGATATAGGTGCCCACAAGGCCGCAGGCTATGCTGGCGAGCAGGCTGCCCAGCAGAGCGTTCTGTACAAACGAGTATTCCAGTATCATGCTTCCTGCCCGGCCTCCTCGACGGTATATCCGGCGCGGCGCAGGTCGTCCCAGAAGTGAGGGTACGACTTTGACACCACCTCGGGGTTGTTTATCCGAAGCCCCGGGTGGCGCATGGCCAGCGGCGCGAATGCCATTGCCATGCGGTGGTCGTCGTATGTGTCGATGGCGGGATGTGTTTGTGCCTCGCATCTCTCGCCCTTCCACGTCAGCTCGCGTCCTTCGACGTCGTGCAGCACGTAGCCCAGCTTGCGCATCTCGGTCTTCAGGGCCTCTATCCTGTCCGTTTCCTTAATCTTGAGCGTCTGTAGTCCGGTGAAGCGGAACTTGATGTCCATGGCCGCGCAGCACGCCACGAAGGTCTGGGCCATGTCGGGCGAGTTGACGAAGTCGTACTCCAGCCGTGGCAGCCTGTGCCTGGTGTGCCTCAGCCGGATGGTCGTTGGCAGTCCCTGCTCGGTGCAGTCGAACGTTGTCTTCACCCCCAGCAGGCTGAATATGTAGCGCGCCGACGAGTCGCCCTGCATGCTCCCGTCGGCCAGCCCGGCCAGTGCCAGCTCGTCGTCGCGGTTGTTGCTCAGCGCCATCATCTCATACCAGTATGAGGCGGCGCTCCAATCGTTCTCTATCAGCCACCTCCGCCCGGTGTAGGGCTTGGGCTTTACGGTTATCGTATCTATGTCGTTCCACTCGGCCTCTGCCCCGTAGGCATTCATCAGCCACAGCGTCAGGTCGATGTACGGGCGTGATATTATCTCGCCGGTGAGCCTCAGCTCGAGCCCTCCGCGCAGCACGGGCCCGATCATGAGCAGCGCCGAGATGTATTGCGAGCTCACGTTGCCGGCTATTACCAGCGGGCCTCCGTCGAGCCGTTTGCCCGTTATTCGCAGCGGGGGGTAGCCTTCTTCGCCCGCATACTCTATTTCGGCGCCTATGTAGCGCAGTGCATCCACGAGCACCCCTATGGGCCTGTGGAGCATCCGCTCCGTTCCCGTTATGGTGTGTACGCCCGGTGTCACGGCAAGGAAGGCCGTCATGAACCTCATTGCCGTGCCTGCCGCCTTTATGTCAATCACTTCTGGCATGTCGTTCAGTGCCTTTACTATGACCTCGGTGTCGTCGCAGTCCGACAGGTTTTCGGGCATTGGCCCGCCTCCGGCCAGTGCGTGTATGATGAGTGCCCTGTTGCTGATGCTCTTCGATGCCGGCAGTGTTATCGTGGCGTTGAGCTTTTCCGGTGGATAAATGATGTATTGCATGGGCAAGTGTTTTTGTTTGTTCCTGATTGTACTTATTGATTGCAAAGTTAATCAATAAAATTTGCACACGCAAATCCGTCGTGCAAAACTTTGCAAACGCCCCTGTCGCGGTTTGCGCTGCTTGCGGTAGCGTGGCGGAAAGGTGCCGGGGCGCTCCAGGACGCAAAAAATGGCACCATGCTCCGCCCGCCGGCGGTGGTGCCATCTCCTCTTAAATGTACTCTATATGTTTTGTGTTGTTACCCTGGTACAATCGGATTACATACAATATATTAATGTGATTACGCGTTAGATTTCTTTGAGTGGTATGAAAAGTCATTATCATTTCCCTTGCCGGCCGGTGCATGTAGGTCTACGGCTCCGCTGGCTTTCTGTTATATGGTGAGCAATCCCGATGAGCGGGTGTAGCCCATCACCGTGTCGTTCACCTCTATCCTGAGGCTGTCGGAGGCGAGAAGCACTATTCGGGTGCGTGCCGGTTTTTCGGTGTAGTCGGTTCCGTCGGGCATGATGTAGGTAAGCACCAGCCTTCCGTTGGCTATCCGCCACGTCCTGAGAGTCAGCTTCCCGGTTCCCACCGAGCTTGCGGCGCCGTCGGGCGCCAGCCGTAGTCCGTTGCCGCTGCCGTCGTCGCAGAGCCACAGCCCGACGAGTTGCGACACGTTGACCCCTGCCACCATGCTCCGTCCGCCGTCGTCGAGCACCATGGCGAGCGTGTCGCCCCGTGTCAGTTCGCCGGCGATGGCCTTGTGCTCGGCGGCGTTGGCCACGCCAACCGTAATCAGGCTGCTGTCTGCCAGCAGGGCCACGCTTATGCTGTCGTTGCCGGTAGACTCAATCCTGGCGTATACCGTAGGGTCTTTTATGGTTGCGGCCTTCCTGCGGGCCGCGTCGTTGCTGCGCTTCTGTGAGCATCCGGCAAGCACCATGGCCGTCAAGGCCACGATCATGAATGCATTTCTCATAAGTCAAGAGTGTTATTTAAAAGAGAGGATGGGGCTTCGTCCGAGCAACCCATCCCCTCCTTTTGTGATGTCAGTGAGCCAAAGGCCGCATTGTTACATGTTGGCCTTGACAGTCACGGTGAATGTATATTCGGTCACGGCACCCCATACGTCGGTGACAGTGAGCTTGAAGTCGACATCCGTGTCCTTCACCATCGAAACCTTGTCGTCGGTCACCAGGGTGTAAGTACCGTCGCCATTGCTCCTTATTTCCTTGAACAACGCGTTGTTGCTGTCGTCAGCCTTGGCGAACTCGATGCTTGTGTTGGCGATGCGGGCGTCTCTGTTCTCGAAGAAGTTTACGCGCGTTGCCGTTGCCTCCTTCGGGTCGAGGGCGTCGAAGTAAGAGTTGTTTATCGTCACGCTCTGGCGGTAGTCAACGCTGATTTCGTCGTTCTGCATTCCTTCGTAGGTCTTGCCGGGTATGTAGTCCTTCGTTCCGAGGATGGCATATCGTATCGGCGAGAGGAACTTAATCTGGAATTCGTCGGCGAATCCGCCTTCACCGTTGTAGCTGATGAGGTTTGGCAGTCCGTAGAACATTATTCCGCCTGTCATCGTGTAGGTGTGCTCCTCGTTAGCCTTTTGGTTGATGGCGGCGTTGGGCACATACATCACGTAGTTGGATGCAGCCGGCATCTGCGTTGGCAAGAACTTGTGGTTGGCCTCGCCCGGTGCATACGACTCGCTGTCGTTGAGCTTGAATGAGTACGGGTCGCCTGCTGTGGGGAATCCGTTGTCAATCTGGTAGAACGAGCCGCTGAGGTCGTACCATCCCGTTGTGTTGGTTGCGTCGTTCTTGTCGGGTGTTGCCCATGCGATGGTGAGCTTGTCCTCGGTGTCGAATGCAGCCTCGATGTGCCATGGGCTTGGCTTACCTGTCGGTACGGTCATGGTGAAGCTGATGTTCACAATGTTCACCTTGAAGCCGTTGCGGTCGAAGAACGTCAGTGTGATGTTGTACTCGTGGTCGAGCTCGAGCGTGCTCGGGTCGTACGACAGTTGCAGCTGCTTGATCTTGTCGAGTGTCGAAGTGTTGAGCGCTCTCCTTGCGGCCCCTACCGTGACAGCCTCGTAATTGGTGCCCTTGTCGGCGCTGTTGAGGTTGATTACGGCACCTTTTATGTCGGCGTCGTCGTTGCCCACGGTAGCCTCTACGTAGTAAGCCTCCTGGCTCCAGGTTGTTCCGTTGGAGCTCTTCTCGCCGTTGACGAATGCGAACTTGCCGAAGTCGTCAGAGTATACGGCCTGTGTTGTCGAGCCCGTCGGGGCCATTGTCAGCGAGGTGTTGTCCTGTCCCCACAGCGTCTGGTTGAATACCAGCTTCTTGTCGATGGCGCTCACCGATCCGTTGTAGTTCCAGATGTAGTAGCGCAGCGTCACGGTGTAGTTCTTGTAGCTCTCCGGGCAGGTCACGTTTATGGTGTCTTCCTTGCCGTAGTCGTTGGCGGCGAGTATGGTGTACAGCTGGCTGTTGGCTTCGTTGAACGTCTTCACGCCGTCGGCCAGTGGCTTGCCCTCGCTGTTGACCACGCTTACACACTCTACGAACTTCTTGTAAACGCGCTTCCCGTTGGTGCTCAGCCTCAGCTCGCCGTTAAGTGCCGAGAACTGGATGTCGATGCCGTGGGCCGGGTTGTTGTCAAGGTTGTCGCCATGGCCAATCACGTCCATGTCGATGCTTGAGGCTGCCGTGGCGGCCTGCGGCACCTTGTTGATGGCATAGTGAGAGTATATCTTCTTCTGTATCTTCACAATATTGCCCTCTGCGTCGAGCGTGTCCTGCTCATAATTGGTGGTCAGTGCATAGAGGGCCTTGGCTTCCACGCGCTTCGTCGGGTCGTCGGTAGACGACGTGATACTGTTCACGGGCAGTTTCCACAGTCCGTTCTTCGACGTCGTGGCGCGCGTTTCGATGAGGTGTCCCTCTGCCGGCTTGGCCACGCCGAGGCTGTATATGGTGTTGCGGTCGCCCAGGCTGTTCTCAAGGTTGATTACGGCTGTCGACGCATCGATGTCGGTCGGGTTTACCGTGGCGTATATCTCGCCGGCATACTCCTGTATGTTGTAGTGGCCCACCGTCAGCTTTGCATATCCGCTATAGCCTTCGTAGGGGAATATGGCCGTCTTCTTCTCGGCGTCGTCCTTGGCGAACACTGCCCCGGCCGTGCCCACCTTTGCAAACACGTTGTATTCGGTGGCATCCTGATAGATTATTCCCGTGATGAGATTGTTGACGTTGAAGTTGAGCAGGCTGTTGATGTTGGCCAGCTTGACGTTGACCACCTTGAGGTCATCCTCGATGCCTTCGACCGTTGTCTTAAGGCTGCTTACATCATCCTTTATCAGTTCGTCGGCTGCAGCATACTCCTTCTTCAGATCCTCTATGGCCGTGCTTACAGAGCTTATGCCGCCAAGTGCCTCTTCCACCTTCTTGTCTGTGTATTCCTTGGCGCTTGCCAGGGCTTCGTCGGCAGCGGTCTTCAGCGGTTCGAGCTCTTTCCTCAGGTCTTCTATCTCCTTCTGGTTGGCTTCGATAAGCTGCCTGAGCGCGTCGTCTTCGGCGCCGAGTGCCTCGAGCGCGTCGCTGTTGCTCTTTTCAAGGGCATCCAATGCATTCTCCTGGGCCGTTATCCTCGACGCAGCGTCTTCGGCCGTCTCTTTCACCTCTTTGAGCGAGCCTTCGATGACGTTGAGCTGACTGCTCAGCGTCTCGTTGATGGTCTTCAGGTCGTCGGCCACCTCTGCTGCCTTGTCGGCAGCGTCTTTTGCGGCTTGCGAAGCCTCGGCGGCGCTCTTGCTTGCCTGCTCAGCCAGCGTGTAAGCGTCGTTCGCGCGCGATGTCGCAGCGTCTATTCCGTTCTGCAGTTCCTCGTCGGCCTTGAGCAGAGCCTCCACCGTCTTGCCCTGCTCGTCGATGATGCTGTTGGCCTTGTCCAAGGCCTCCTGCAGTTTGGCCGATGCCTCTTCCACGAGCTGGCGGGCAGCATCGATGGCAGCGGTCTGTGCTTGCTGTGCCTGAATCTCGGCGTAGCCCTGTGCGTCGTTGGTCGCGTTCATGATGGCGTCGTTCAGAGCCTGGTCGGCCTTCTTGTAGGCCTCGTCAAGGCTTGACGCCTGTTCTTTCAATGCGGCAATCTCATTTTCGGCATTGCCGAGCTTCTCGTCGACCAGCGAAGACAGGTCTGTTGCGTTTGTTGTAATCTGACCACGGAGCTCGGTGATGTCGTCATCGTAGTCTTTACAAGAAACGAACGTACTTGTCGAGGCCGTGACGAGGGCTCCGAAAAGCAGTGCACTAATAAACTTTCTTTTCATACGATTAATTATTAAATAAGAAACTATATTTATTCTCGCTGTTCCATGTGCTTGAAAAATGTCCGTCTCTTATGGAGAGATTGTCGCTGTTTTGGTCCCGGGTCGAGTGTGAGGCCGTGGCAGAGTTGCGCTATGGTTTTCCTTTGGGCTGCTTCAGTCTGTTTGCTGAGGCTTTTGTGTGTTGTCTGAAAGGGTATTAGGGCTGTGTGGCCGGTGGCTTTCATCCATGTGGCGTCCATCATCCGGTTGTGTTTTCATGCCCGGGCGGTTGACTTGTATAGTACTAATGTTTGGCTTCGTTTTGCTCAACTACTGTTTAGTAAAATAGTCTTTAAGCGAAAAAAAGACGTCGAAATATTTGTGAGTTTATTGGATTAATTGTATCTTTGCAGCGAAAATACCATCTCTCCATAAGAGAAACTTACATTCCCACCGCTCTTGTTCGCCATCACCAATATGCCTCCGGGCTATAGCCATGGGCAGGCTTTTGCGGCCGTAGAGCCCCGAGCCCGCCGTAATGCCGGCGGTATCTTTTGTTTACACTGGCAGGGCGGCCCCGCCGTCGAGCCTGTTTGGCCCTGCCGTACGGCCCGTCTTGCATTGCCGTACGGCCCGTTTTGCACGGTCATGGCGGCCGTTTTGCAAAGCCATGTCGGCACAGGGCGCAAGTGGCTGTGACTCAGTGGCTTTGGCCAATGGTCCCCACCGGTCGGCCGTCGTAGGCATTTTCTTACATTTTCTTGTCATTGCCATTTGCCGAAACCACGTCCATAGGCGGCATCAGGCGCCGCGGCCGTGGGCGGGCTGAGGCTTTTTGAAACAAAAAAACGGGCTGGGCGATACATCGTATCCTAATATTCTGTATCTTTGTCAGTGGGCCGGTGAAGTCGGCCTGAGCCCCGCCTGCGCCCCCGCCGTGCCGCGCCCCATAGGCCGCCACGGCCGTCGGCCCCCTTGGCAGTGGCAGCGCAGGCGGGCCCGGGCGTGGCCGAGGGGCGCCCGGCAAACACTTGTTGTCATGCAAAAAATAGTGAAACTGTTAATACTGTTGTTCATCATGGCTGTAAACATTGGTTGCACCGAGCCTCAAGGCGAGGCAAGGTGCAGGCCCGCAGCCGTGGCCGGGCAGTTTTATCCTGCCGCGGCCGATACGTTGCGGGCCGAGGTTGAAGGGTTCATCGGCATGGCGGGCTGCAGCGCCCGCGGCGATGTGCAGGCCGTCATAGCGCCCCATGCCGGTTACGTATTTTCCGGCCGGACGGCCGGTCTGGCCTTTGCGCGCATATCGCCCGCCACGCGCTACGAGCGCATCTTCCTGCTCGGGCCGAGCCACCGGGCCGCTTTCGACGGCGTTTCGGTTGAGCTCGGCTATGGCGCCTATGCCACGCCGCTGGGCCGGGTGGCTGTCGACACGGCCGTCTGCCGCAGCCTGGCTGGGGCCGACAGTCTGTTTGACTTCCTGCCCGAAGCCCACCAGGGCGAACACTGCCTCGAGGTCCAACTGCCGTTCCTGCAGGTAAGGCTCGACAGCATGCCGCCGGTGGTGCCGCTCATCGTGGGCACGGCCGACATGGGCAAGCTGCGCCGTGTGGCCGATGCGTTGCGCCCGTATTTCACGGCTGCCAACCTGTTTGTCGTGAGCAGCGACTTCTCTCACTATCCGGCTTATGCCGACGCCGTTGAGGCCGACAGGCAGACGGCCGACGCGGTGCTCACGGCATCGGCAGGCGCCTTTGTCGAGGCCTTGGCCGGCAATGCGCGCCGCGGCGTGCGCAACCTTTACACCAGCGCCTGCGGCCAGTCGCCCATAGCGGTGCTGCTCATGCTCATGGAGGGCAGGCCCGACCTGTGCATCGAGCACCTGGGTTACAGCAACTCGGGCGACTCGCCTTACGGCGACACCGCCCGCGTGGTGGGCTACCACGCCTTTGCCGCCGTCGGCCGCAAGGCCTCGGACGGCGGGCCGTCGGCCCACGGCCGCTTTGCGCTCACCCGGGCCGAGAAGTCTGCTTTGCTTGCCATTGCGAGGCAGAGCATAGCCGACAGCCTGGCCGGACGGCGCATCCGGCCTGTCGACGAGGCCCTGCTGACGCCAGCGCTCAAGGCCCGTTGCGGGGCCTTTGTGACGCTTAGCGCCGGCGGCAGGCTGCGTGGCTGCATCGGAAACCTTGTGGGACGCAGGCCGTTGTGGCAGACGGTGGGCGAAATGGCGCGCGCCGCGGCCTTCGACGACCCGCGCTTCAGTCCTGTCGGCGCCGCCGAGCTGCCGGGCATAAGCATCGAGGTGTCGGTGCTGTCGCCCCTGCGCCGCGTGGCCTCCGAGGCCGAGGTGGAGCTCGGCAGGCATGGCATACTCATAGTGAAGGGCGGCCGCTCGGGCACGTTCCTGCCACAGGTGGCCACCGACACGGGCTGGACGCGCGAGGAGTTTCTGGGCCACTGCTCGCGCGACAAGGCCGGACTGGGCTGGGACGGCTGGCGCGACGCCGAGCTGTATGTGTATGAGGCCGACGTGTTTGGCGAAGACTGACAGCTGGAGGAGCGCTCCATGACAAGGCTGGATGATGGCTTCCCGATGCGCGAGGCCGAATATTGGGAGAGTTGCGGGGGCAGGGCGGTGAGGTGCCTGCTGTGCCCCAACCGGTGCACCTTGGGCGAGGGGCAGCGCGGACTGTGCCGCAACAGGGTGAACCGCGGCGGCCGACTGCTGGCCGAGGCCTACGGCAGGGTGTGCGCCTTGGGCGCCGACCCGGTTGAGAAGAAGCCGCTGCTGCATTTCATGCCGGGCTCTGAGTGTTTCTCTATCGCTGCGGCCGGCTGCAACCTGGCGTGCCTCAACTGCCAGAACCACGCCATATCTCAGGCTGCACCGGCCGACGTGCCGTCGCGGCGACTGCTGCCCGCCGACGTGGCGGCCATGGCCGTGGCCAGCGGGTGCGGCATTGTGGCCTACACTTACACCGAGCCGCTCACCTACATTGAGTACACCCGCGATTGCGCCGAGCAGTGTCGGCAGCGCGGCCTGCGCAATGTGCTGGTCACGGCAGGCTACGTATGCAGTGAGCCGCTGGCCGGGCTGCTGCCGCTGATCGATGCGGCCAACGTCGACCTGAAGTCGTTTTCCGATGCGGTCTACCGCCGGGTGAGCCGCGCCGCGCTCGCCCCCGTGCTCCGCACGCTCTGCATGATGCGCGACGCGGGCGTTTGGCTCGAGGTGACCAACCTTGTGATACCGGGTGTAAACGACGACATGAGGCTCGTGGCCAGCATGTGCCGGTGGCTCGCGGCCAACTCACTCGACAGTGCCCCGCTGCACTTCAGCCGTTTCTTTCCGTGCCACCGCATGTCCGATGTGCCGCCCACGCCGGTGGCAACGCTGGTCGAGGCGCGGCGCGTGGCGCTCGATTGCGGAATCAGGCATGTGTATATAGGCAATATCGACATGCCCGGTGCGGCCGATACCGTTTGCCCCCGGTGTGGCGCGACGCTCATCAGGCGCTGCGGCTATGCCGTAGACACGGCGGGGTTCGACGGCCTCTGCCCCCGGTGCGGCCAGCCTGTGGCCGGCGTGTGGCATTGACCACCGGGCGTTGAAGGGTGGGGGATGTGGCCAAACAGGCCGTCCGGCATTGCCGGACGGCCTGTTTGGCCTTGTGATATGTGCCGTTTGGGAATGTCAAACGGCCCGTTTTGCAATTCGTTGTGGTTCAGGGTGTTGCGCGGGGCGGTTGCCGCCGTGGGCCGCTTCAGTCGCCGGCTTTCATCGCGGCGAACGGCACGGCAGGCAGCCCGGCCGAGTTTTCGAGGTTGGGCTGTGCCGTCTCGTGCCATCCGAAGCGCACGTAGCGTGGGCTGGCCACGTCGATGCTGTATGCCACCACGGTGCTGTCGCTCTGTATGTCGGCCACGGCGGGGTGGAAAATGCCGTCGTCGCCCGCCACCTCAAACCATCCGATGCGCTTCCCGTCGGCAGCCCTCAGGCTGTCGGCGCAGTGGCTGAAGGTCACGGTGAGCTTTCCGCCGGCGGCGCGGGCGGCCTTGAAGCGCGGCCCCGACCACTCAGTGCCACCGTGGCCGTAGGTCTTGGCCAGGGCCACGCGGGCCAGGCGTGCGCCCACAGTCCATTTGTACGACGGGTGAATGTCGTGGATGTCGTCCACAAGGTCGGTTATGCAGACATACTCGCAGTTGCCGGCCAGCTTGCCGGCGCGCTTCTGCTGTTCGCGAAACAGCGGCAGCGTCTCTGCCGTCTGGGGCCCGTGGTTGTGGCGGTGCATCCTGTCGGAGTAGACATGGGGCGCCAGCAGCACATAGTAGAAGGGCGCGTCGGGGGCGTCGAAGGCCTTGCGCCACCAGTCGGCCATCACTTTGAACTTGTCGGCGTAGCGCCTGTCGCCCGAGCCGCAGTTGTTTTCGCCCTGGTACCAGGCAAAGCCTCGCACGGCAAACGGCAAGAGCGGTTCGACGAACGTTGCGTACCACTGCCCCGGGCCTATGCCGTCGATGCGCCCCCGCTGCCCCATCTCGGCGGCAAACAGCGGCGACGCCTCGTAGGCGGCGCGCGGCGTCCATGTCTCTATGTGCGTTCCGCCGAGCGCGGCGGTGATGATGCCCACCGGGACGTTGAGGCTCCGCTGCAGCGAACGGGCGAAGTAATAGCCCACGGTCGACACGTCGGGCAGGCTCTCGCCGCTGGCCGGTGCCCAGGGCCGCTGGCCTTTGCGCGCCGAGACGTAGACGCGCAGCATGGCGTTGGCCGGTTTCTGCATCTCGACGATGGCCGAGTCGACACCGTGGGCCGGTGGCACGAAGGCCTTGTGGCGGCGCATGGAGTACTGCATGTTAGACTGTCCGGCGGCTATCCACACCTCGCCCACCACCACGTTGGTGTATTCAATGGTCTCGCGGCGGCCTTTTATGGTAAGCGTGCGCGGCGTGGCCGACGCCGCCATGGGCTTCAGCGTGACGCGCCACGAGCTGTCGGCCGCGGCGCGGGTGCTCGTTTTCTGCTTCCCGAAGGTCACTGTTATGCGCTCGCCCGGGGCAGCCTTGCCCCACACGGGCACCGGGCGCCCCTGCTGGAGCACCATGTCTGACGACAGTATGGGCGGAGTGCTTATCCGGGCATGTGCCGCCGCGGCCGCAACAATGGCGGCCATGATTGCCAATAATGTTCTTTTCATAGTTTGTGAAGTATGGTTGGTCGTGGTGCCGGGCCCGCCTCGCGCCGTCGTGCGGAGGCCCGGCGGGCTGCCGGCGCCCACAGGCAGGGGCGCCGGCTTGCGTTTTTCACTTGTCTTCCTTGCCTGTAAAAGCCTTCCACTTTATGTTCTTTGTGTTCAGGCCCTCCACATTGGCAGCCCGTGTGGTGTATTTGCGCACGGTGTCCACCTCAAGGTTCTCTATGTTTACGTTCTTTACGGGCAGCCGTTTGTCGCCGTTTATCTCGTAAATGCCGTCGGCCTCATGGCATCTGACGTCGCGCATGAAGATGTTCCGTATGGCGGTGATGGAGTCTTTGTACGTTGGCACGAGGTCTTTCCACTGGTACAGCACGTCGGTGTCGACGGCAAAGGCCCGCTGCATGCGGTTTGCGCTGACGCGCTCCATGTAGATGTTCTCGATGAATGCGCCGCGGCGGTGGTTGGTCTTCAGGTAGAACAGCGTGATGACCTTGTCGTCCATCGAGCAGTCGTGCATGTAGACGTTGCGTATTCCGCCCGAAATCTCGCTGCCCACCACGAGCAGTCCGTGGGCGTTGCGCACGCGGCAGTTGCGCACCACAATGTTTTCTGTGGGGCGCCCTATGCGCCATGCGTCGTGGTTGCGGCCCGACTTGATGACCACCCCGTCGTCTCCCTGGTCGAAGAGGCAGTCTTCTATCAGGAAGTTGCGGGTCATCTCGATGTCTATTCCGTCGTTGTTGTGGCCGTGGGCATACACATCGAGGTTGCGCACCACGCCCCCCTCACATCGGTACATGTGTATTGTCCAGAACGGTGAGTTGCGTATCTTGAACCCGTCGAGCAGCACGTTGCGGCACTGGTTGAAGTGAATCATGTGCGGGCGCAGGTGGTTTTGGCCCACGGCAGCCTGCCGCTGGGCCACGGGCGTGCCCCTGTAGCCCCAGTCGTAGAGCTGCTTGAGGGCCTCGAGGTGAGGCTTCGGGCGGCTGAACCACGTTTTCCATGTGGTCATGTCGGGCGTGAGCTTGCCTCCTCCGGTGATGGCGATGTTCTCGCATTGGTAGGCATACACCATGGGCGAGTAGTTCATGCACTCCAGCCCTTCCCAGCTCACCTCGACGGCTGGCAGAAACCGCTCCGGGTCTGACGAGAACCGCACCGTGGCACCGTCGCTCAGGTGCAGCTCGCAGTTGCTCTTGAAGTGGATGGGGCCGCAGGGCCATACCCCGTCGGGCACCACCACGCGGCCTCCTCCGGCCTCGTTGCAGGCCTGCATTGCCCGCTTGAACGCCTCGGTGTTGGCCGTGGTGCAGTTTTCGTCGGTGTCGGTACCCTGCTTCTTTGCGCCGTAGTCGGCAATCGAGAAGTCGTTGTGCGGGAAGTTGTAGATGGCTATCGCCGGCATGGGGAACGGCGCCGCCACCTTGATTGAGTCGTACTCGGCAACGGTGAAGCTGCTGAGCGTCATGACGGATGCTACGCCGAGCAGCAGGCTCATGAGTGTCTTGGGTCTTTTCATTGTCGTTATTTTAGTTTCGTTTGCGTTTAGTAGCTTCGTCTTTGCTTGCAAAAATAGCATTATTTTGGCAGAAACGCCTCTTTTTCATTAATTTTAATGCACTGCGCCCTTTGGCCCGCCATGTTGCAGTGCCGGCGTCGCCATGGGTTGGGCGGGGCTGGCCAGATAGCGTCAAGCGTTGTCAGGATGGGGCGAAATGGCGGCGATGTGGCGACCAACGACGCGTGTTTGGCTGCCGAAATCTCGCTTTTAGAGAGAAATATTTGCGAAATAGAAAAATTTTTAGGCAAAAACGTGTTGATTTGAAATATTTTTTCGTATCTTTGCGACGTGCCATTGAGAAATAGATGAGCACCTTGTGATATTTTAATTCTATATTTCGGGCCAGCCGAGGCCCGGCTTTTTGGGAGAGCATGGGATATGTTCGACGAAGAGGCGTATTATATTTACTCTTTTCTTTATAATCTGAATTTAAGCCCGGAAGTCCGTGCGTTTGTGGCGGGGAGGAGACTCCGCAGAAGCAAATGCACGGGCTTTTCTTTGTGGGTTGGCCGTGATTGTCCGGCCGCGCGGGCTATAGTGCCAATGCGCTGATATGCAGGCAGTTGGCAATACGTGCCGTTTTGCGTTGCGAAACGTGCCATTTTGGGGTGCCGTATGTGCCATTTTGGGGTGCCGTATGTGCCGTTTTAGGTTGGCGAACGTGCCGTTTGGCCGTGCGGTGCCGTCGGGGCGAGCTTGGGCGGGGCGTTCCGTTGCCATTCGGCGGGCTGTGTCTTGGGTTGATGCTTGCCGGCAACGGCCGTCGGCGGGCGCTGCTCCGCCCTGCAACAATGCAAATGCGGGGCTGCCTCGGTGGCAGCCCCGCATTTTCGGTTGTGGCCGGCGGTCACTTGTTTTTGGTCACGGTGTGTATTGCCTTGCCCGTCTTGTCGAGCATGTACATGTTGAGTTGCTTTTTCGTGGCGGATATCACAGAGAATCCTTCGACCCCCGCGCAGAACACGGTTCCCGTGGTTGGCTCGACCTTGCGGGCCAGAGAGCCCGACGTGTTGACCACGTAGTCGATGTCGTCGCCCGCCATCTTGATGTGCTGGTAGTTGTGTATGTGGCCGCAGGCGTATATTGCCACGTTGCCATACTTGTGGAGTATGGGCAGAAGCTGGCGCTGCATGTCTTGCCGTTCCACGTCGTCCTTGCTTGTCTGGGCGTATATCGGGTGGTGGCCAACCACTATCACCCAGTCTTCTTTGGCGTTTTTGAGCGTGTTGTCAAGCCACTCCAGCTGTGCGGCGTTGTCTTGCCTGGCGGCGTCGGGGTACTTGTCGGTTTCCTCGCGGTACTTTGATATGAGCGGCGTTGTGTCGATGAAGACAATGCGCACGGTTGTTCCGTCCTCGTCGACCACCTTGGTGTAGTAGCGGGCAGGCATGTCCCAGCGCCTGCTCACCTTCGAATAGTCTATCACTGCCTGCGTGTTGCCACGGTACTCGTGGTTGCCCATTATCGGGTTCCAGTCGAGCATGAGTTCCGGGTGCGAGTATATGAGCTCGTAGTTTGTCATCCACAGAGGGTCGTTTACTGAGGCCACGCCCTCGAAATGGTGCACGTCGCCGGCAGCGATGATCAGTTCCGGCCCTGTGGTCTCGGCCACGCGCCCCATGAGCTCGGCCACGGGCTTCTGCTCATAGTATCCGTTGCGGCCCAGGTCGTTGGCCATGTAAAGAACCACGTCGCCGTCCATCTTCTCCCAGTCGGCCGGTGTCTGGGCCACGGCGGCGGTGCCCGTGGCCAGTGTCAGTGCCATTGCGGCCATGCAGGTCATCATCTGCCGGCCAAGCGTCTTGATTGTTTTCATAATCGATGGTGTTGTTTTTGTTTTGTTGTATAATGTTGCTTGTTCGCTGTTTCGTGGCGCAAAGGTGGCGTAAGTTTCTGAAAACAACCTGAAATGCGGCCCCGGTAACAGTATTTTAATATGTGTTTCGCCCTGCCCTTACAGCCGGGGCTTGCCGCCGCCGGTGGCACGTCCCAACGCAAAGGCGGGCCGCTTGGTGTTCAAGCGGTCCGCCCGTGAGGTGTTGTTGGTTACAGGTTGATTTTGAAACCGGCGTTTACCTTCACGCCGTAGTATTCCACCTGCATCGTCCTGTCCTTCTCGCCCTGGTAGTAGCGCAGCGGTTGGTTGAGCAGGTTGTGGGCTTCTGCGAACACAGTGAACTTGGTGTCACGCCCCCATGTGTAGCTTGCGTTGAGGTCAAGGTAGTTCACCTTGTCGTAGTAGCGGTCGAGTGCGCGTGCGCCGGTGTTCATCTGGTCGATGAACTCAGACGCGAAGTTGTACGACAGGCGCACGTTCACGCCGGCTTTTTCGAAGTACAGCGATGCGTTGGCGGTGTGTTCGGGCGACCCGGCCATCTTTACGTCGTCGCCGTCGGTTATGCCCAGGCGCTCGTTATAGTTGCGGGTGGTGCTGTGGGTGTACGTGTAGTTGCCGTAGAACCCGAGGCACTTCAGCGCGGGCGAGATGAAACCGAAGTCGCGCTGGTAGCCCACCTCGACGCCGAAGATGCGCGCGTCGTATGCATTCATGTTCTGCTCAACCTCAAACTCGTTGGTGTTGCCCCTCAGTCCGAGCTCCTCGCCGGTGTAGTAGCCTATGGTTTCAACGTTGACGTTCTTGATGTCTTTGTAGAAAAGGCCCAGGCTGACCAGGCCGATGCTCTTGAAGTAGTATTCGGCCGAGAGGTCGTAGTTGAATGAAGTGGTTGGCTCCGTGTTCGGGTCGCCTATTGTTGCCTCCTCGTCGGCCAGGTTAAACGTCTTGTTGGCTATCAGGGCAGAGTATTTCGGGCGCGAGAGTGTCTCGGTGAACGATGCGCGTATGTTGAAGTCGTCGTTCACCCTGTATTTCAGCAGCACGCTCGGCAGCACATTGGTGTAGTCGTGCTTGTACTCGCCGGTGGGCGTAAGGCTCTCCCGGTCTTGCATCTGCGGCTCGCCGTCTTCGTCGAGCACGGGCTGGCCGGCGTCGTCCAGCTCGGCCTCTTCCCACGCCTGGTAGTTGAATCCGTTGGTCTTCAGCGAGGTGTGCTCCACGCGCAGTCCGATGGTGGCGTCGAGTTTGCTGCCCAGCTTCTGGTCGAAGCGTATGTAGCCTGCCGTGATCTGCTCTTTCACGTCGTAGTTGCCGGCCTCCTCTTCATACACCTCGTCGCCGTACTGGGGGTAAAGTTGCAGCCCGCCGAGGAACTCTTTGCTTATGAAAGGCGAGTTGATGGGGTAGAAGTTGCCCGGCATGAACCCGTCGCGAATCTTGTATGACACCTGCTTGCGCCAGTCGCCGAGCATCTCTTCGCCGTCGAACTCATAGAAACTGACGTCCTTGCTCTTGTCCTTGTAGGTGTACTTGCCGCCGAACTTGAGCTTGTTGCCGAAGCGGCCCTTGGCGAGCGGCAGTTCAAAGTTGAGGCGGGCTTTGTACTCATTCTCCTCTATGTCCTCGTCTTGGTTGGTCAGTTCGTCGAACTCCCAGCCCTCGTCGCTTATCGACGGTATGGCCACGGTGGTGTAAGGCTGCCTTCCGCCCACGTCCTGCAGGCCGCTGGCAACGTCGATGTCTTTGTATTTTATCGAGGCGTAGCGTTCGTTCGGGCGTTCCTCGGTGGCTCTCGAGTAGCTTGCAGCCCAGTCTATCTTGAGGTTGCCGATGTAGTGTTGTCCGTCGAGAGTGAAGTCCATGGTCTGCTGCCGCTCCAGTCTTGCGTCCTTGGTGTTGTCGGCTCCGGCCTTGGTTTCCATCGTTATCTCCTGCACATCCTCGTCGAGGTCCTTGTACTGCACGCGGAATCGGTTCTCCCAGTCGTTGCGGCGGTTGTATATTCCCTTGAACGATATCTTGTTGAGCGGGTTGAACTGATAGTCGAGGGCCAGCGAATAGCTCTGCCGTTCGCGCGTCACGTAGTATTGGCGCGCCTGGATTTCTTTCAGCACCACGCCGTCGTCGTCGGTGTCATACTCAAATTCGGTGTTGTCGGAGCCTCCCGGTGCGTATTGGTATGAGGCCGACGCCATGACGCCGAGCTTGTTGTCGAAGAAGCGCTGGCCCCATGTGGCCCCGAGGTTCCACTGCGGCTTTCCGCTAATCCAGCTGTAGCCGGTGCCCACCATGAAGTTGAGCACTCGGTGGAACGGCGTGTTCTTTGTCACGAGGTTTATCTCTCCGCCTATCGCATCGCCGTCCATGTCGGAGGTGACGACCTTGTTTACCTCTATGGTCTGAATCATGTCGGATGGTATGAGGTCGAGTTGCACGTTGCGGGTGTCGCCTTCTGCCGACGGAATCCTGTTGCCGTTGATGGTCACCGAGGTCAGGTCGGCGCTCGTGCCGCGCACCTGTCCGAAGCGCGCTTCGCCCTGGTCGTATTGCACATTGATGCCGCTTATGCGCTTGAGGGCGTCACCTATGTTTGAGTCGGGGAACTTCCCGGCCTGGTCGGCCGACACAACGTTGGTCAATCCCATGCCGCTCTTCTGCATCTGGAGGGCCCGGCGCTGCTCGCTGAGCGCCCCCTGCACCTCTATCTCCTTCAGTTCGTGGCCCTCGCTCATCACGAAATTGTTCACCTGCGACTTCTTGTCGGTGACCGTTATCTTGCGGGTGATGGGGGCATAGCCCACATATGAAATCTTGAGTGTGTAGGTTCCCGGTTTCAGCACGGGCAGCTTGTAGTAGCCGTTGATGTCGGTTGTTACGCCCGTGTGCAGGTCTTCCACAATGACGGATGCCCCCGGCAGCACACGTTTCTCGCTGTCGGTGATGCGTCCTGTAACGGAACCAAGGTCGGCTTCGGCCTCCTGGACGGCCCAAGCGCCCGTGGTCATGCTTGCGGCGATGGCCGCTGTCATTACAAATCTACTTACCGTCTTCATCATATTCACAGTTTATGTCTTTTCTGGTTGCAAAATTACTTAAGGTATGTAAACAAAGCGTAACACGGCAGTTAAGGAATTGAGACGATAGTGTTGCATCGATGTTACGCCACAGGGTTGCCGCGGCGATGGCCCTTATATAATATAAATATGTGTAATGGCGGTGACGGGCGTGGCTCACGGGCCGCATGGCTTCGGTGTCTCGTGGTGTCGCCGCCCCGCCGGTGCCACTTGCACGGCACGGCGATACAGCCCCGGCATGAGGTTTTGGGCGTGGCAAGTAGTGGGCGTTTGCCCTTTTTTCATTAACTTTGCAGCATATAAAGCCACGCAATGGCAAAACCACGGCCCCCTCCGGGCGCATGCCGCATGGCAGCAGGGCGCCGCCGGTGGCCAGGCCGCGTGATGCCAACCAATCATTACAGTCTATGGACAACCTTCTGACAGTGATAATACCAGTCTACAAGACCTTTTCAACCATCGACCGGTGCCTCGGGAGCGTGGTCGGACAGGACTACAGGCATTTGGAAATAATACTCGTCGACGACGGGTCGCCCGACGGCTGCCCTGCGAAATGCGACGAGTGGGCGGCGCGCGACAGCCGTATCAGGGTGATACACAAGCCTAACGGCGGGCTCGGCGATGCGCGCAACAGCGGGCTCGACGCCATGAACGGGAGTTACGTGACGTTTGTCGACTCCGACGATTTCATGGCTGCCGGAACGCTCCGGGCGCTTATGGACACACTGTCGGCACACCCCGAGTACGACATTCTGGAGTATGGCGTATGCCGCTTTTACGGTTCACCGAAGCAGGAAATGCTGGCCTTTGCCGACGGAGAGTACCGCAACATTGACGACTACTGGCTCGAAGCCCGTGCATACGCCCATGCATACATGTGGAACAAGGTGTTCAGGCGCGCCTTGTTTGATTCTGTTCGGTTTCCGCCGCGCCGGGCCTTTGAAGACATCTTCACGCTGCCGCAGTTGCTCGGCCGCGCTTCTTGCGTGGCCACAACGCACAGCGGGCTGTACTACTACTGCATGAACGGAGGCGGGATAACGGCCACGGCAGGCGGCAACGAGCTCAGGGCGCTGCTCGATTCGCACATGCGCGTCATCGACGCCTACCGCGGCAAGCCCGGCTTCGGCCCATATTACATGCACGTGCTCAACATACAGCTCTCCGTGAGCGCGCTCACGGGCGACGCCCCGAGGCTCGCGGATGCCCCGGCCGGGCCGTTGGGCGTGGCCGGGGCGTCGGCGCGGCTCAAGGCGGTGGCCCTGCGCTTGCTCGGCATAGGCGGGCTGTGCCGTGCCTACCGACTGTTTTGGCGCGCCTGCCGCCTGGTTGGCGGCAGTGGCGCTGTGCCGGCATAGGGCTTGCCTGCAGCCTTCGGTTTGCTGCCCCGGCCCCTTCGCCACAGGGCCCCGGGCCGTTTGCCGTCGGGGCAGATGCCGTTGCTGTTGCCTGAAGATGCAAAAAAAGTCGCCCGAAAATTTGCATATTCCACAAAATGTAACTACCTTTGCACCGCAATTCAGAAAGGTTGCAACTTTTGATCGGGATGTAGCGCAGTTGGTTAGCGCACGCGTCTGGGGGGCGTGAGGTCGCTGGTTCGAGTCCAGTCATCCCGACTTGCTGAGGCAGGGCCATCGTTTTTCGATGGCCCTGCCTTTGTTTTATGCCCCCGCGTGCCCTCGGCCGCATGGCGCCGGAAGGCTTGGCGGGAGCCACATTTTGTAAAATAGTATTACCGTGGCGTTCGTTCGGCGCAACACGCTGTGCCACAGTGCATTGCGCAACGGGTGCCGTGAGCCTGCCAAACGGCCCGTCTTGGCATGTGGAATGGGCCGTTTGGCGGGCCAATACGGGCTGTTCGGCAGGGCTACATCGCCCTTGAAGGCTTTGCCTGCGGCAGTTGTCATGATTGTTTACCACCCTTGCCCGACGGCGGCCGAGGCCGGCGCAAAGCGTCGAAAAGCGGCTTCAAACCACCGGCCCATGCCCCGCCGGGTTGGCTATATATGTTTTTTTTCGTACCTTTGCATCCGAATAGCTGCATGCGTACAGCCATTGGCAGGTCCAACCGCTGCCCGTATGCATGGTCTTTCTGTTGTATTAAGTTTGTAAATAACCGTCTGAAATATTGTTTTATAGGATGGATGCAAGAAAAATGTTACTGTTGTCGGCCTTAGTCTTCTTTACGTCGGGGGCTGCCTTTGGCCATGGGCGCGACACCGTGGCCTACCGTGTTGAGGCTTCGGGCGGCACGTCTACCGGGCGCCATGCCCCGCTATGGTTCACTGCCAACCGCTTTGGACTGTCGTTTACCGACGCCGCGGGCGGCTACCTGCGCGCCGGTGCCACCTATTCCAGGCCGCTGCGCGCCGGCTTCAGTATAGAGGCGGCTGCCGACATGGCTTCAGGTTGGGGCATCGGGGCGCCCGTGGTGGTGCAGCAGGCATACGTTGACATGTCGTGGCGGCGGCTGCGCCTGAGCGTGGGCAGCAAGCAACGGTGGGGCTATCCCATGGACAAGAACCACAGGTTGAGCTCGGGCATGATGGTGGAAGGCCCGGGCGCCAGGCCCGTGCCGCAGGTAAGGGCCGACATTGCCGACTTCGTCCCGGTGCCCCTCACGCGCGGGTGGCTGTCGTTCAAGGGCCACTTGGCCTATGGCATATTCACCGACAACAAGTGGCAGCAAGGCTTTGCTGCCCCCGGTGGGCTCTACACGCGCAACACGCTATACCACAGCAAGTCGGCGGCGCTGAGGGTTGGGCGGGCCGACCGCTTTCCGCTGACTGTCGACATAGGCATACTCACTGCGGCGCAATTTGGCGGAATGAAGATGAGAAAGCGCGCCGACGGCTCGTCGGTGATGGTAGAGAACATGCCAAACCGGCTGCCCGACTTCTTCTACATGCTCATGCCGTCGCAGGAGAGCACCCTGAAGAACGTGCAGGGCAACCACTGCGGCAGCTGGAACGTGAGCCTCGACTACCACGGCAGGGCGTGGTCGGCGCGCGTATACATGGAGCATTACTTTGAAGACCATTCGCAGCTCACCATGCAATACGGCCTTTGGCGCGACGGGCAGCTCGGGGTCGAGGTGACGCTGCCGCGCAACAGGTGGGTGAAGACGCTGCTATGGGAGGGGCTGTCGACCACCGACCAGACCGGCCCTATACTCTACGACGGCGTCGGCGGCACGTTTACCGACCTGCAGATGAGCGGTTGCGACAATTACTACAACAACGGCCAGTTTCTGGGGTGGCAGCACTGGGGGCTGGGCATGGGCAGTCCGCTGATGCCGGGGCCGGCTTACAACGCCGACGGCACCAACGAGTTTAAGAGCAACCGCGTGCGCGCACACCACGTGGGAGTCGACGGCCAGCCTTCCGACGAGTGGGCCTACAGGTTGCTTCTGTCGCACGTGAGGCATTGGGGAACCTACCGCGAGCCCCTCGACCGGGTGAGGCTGCAGGTGAGCACTTATGCCGAGGCCACTTATTCGCCGCGCAAACTGCCCGGATGGAGCATGGCCATGGCTGTGGGTATCGACGGAGGCGACTATCTGGGAGCCTCTGCCGGAATGATGTTAACGATAAAAAAGACAGGGATATGTGCAAGGTGAAGGCGTTGGCAGGCCGCATCGGCCTGATTGTTGTGGCGGTAATGCTGGCTGCGGGGTGCTCGAAGCAACCCGTCGACGGCGACATCGAGGGGTTTTGGCGGCTGGAGCGCTTCGTGACCCATGCCGACGGAGAGGTGCATCAGTGTGAGCGCATCTTCTACGGCATAACGCGCTATGTGGTCGAAGTGGCCGAACGGCAGGGCCCCGGCGGCTACGGGGCGTTTGTGGGGCGCTTCGAATATGTGGGCGGAAGCTCGCGCGTGGCCATGAAAGACTTCCGCCACAGGGCGTCGACCAGCGACAGCGGCCGGCAGGCAACGCCCGAAGAGCTGGGCCCGTTTGGGCTCGGCGCCACGTCGACAGAGTTTCGTGTGGTGGTGGCCGACGGCAACCGGCTGGTGCTCGAGTCCGACTATGCGCGGCTGGAGCTCGTGGCTTTCTGAGCCGTGTGGGCGTGGCGGGCACATGGTGTGGGCGTGGCAGGGCTGCCGCATGCCCCGGGCAGCGGTGCAACGTCAAAGGAAAATGGTCTCAAGGTCGTCGGGAACTACCACGTTGCCGCCATATTCAGTCCTCGCCTCGGCGCCATACCGCTCTTTGCGGGTGGCCAGGCTGTCGTCTTCAGTGTGGTATACAATGAGGTTGCGCGCACGTAGCGATGCCGCCGTGCGGCCGGCCTCGAGCGCCGTGCTGTGGTGTTTCTCATACGGTTTGTAGCGTTCGCGGTCGGCATACAGGCAAAATGCCTCGCTCATGAGCCAGTCGGCGCCTTCGGCCTGGGGCCTGTTGCGTTCGTTGAAGGGTTCGTCGCCGAGGCACACCAGGGTGGTGCCGCCAGGCAAAGTGGCCCTGTAGCCAAACTGCTTCTCCTTAGTCGATCCGATGTCGAAGCACAGCAGGCTCGTTTGCCCGGCCGTGACCACGTCGCCGTCGGCCACCTCGCACAGGCTGACAGCGCGGTCGAGCACGGCCCGGTCGCTGCCCGAGAGCAGCAGCAGGCACATCTCTCTCAGCACGCCGAGGGCGCGCCCGTGGCCGAATATGCGCAGCGGGGCATGCCGGCGGCCGCCTCGCAGCGAGCTGGCCGCCGTGCGAACAAGCCACACCGCCCCCATGATGTGGTCGGTGTGGGCGTGGGTCAGGAACATGAAGTCGATGCCGTCGGGGTGCATGCCGGCCTTGCGCAGCTGGCAGAGTATGCCGTTGCCGCCTCCGGCATCGGTAAGGAGGGTGGCTCCGGGCGTGCTTATCGCAAAGCAGGTGTTGTAGCATCGCGTTACGAGGGCGCTGCCCGTGCCGAGCATTGTCAGTGTGTTCATCTCGTTGTCTTTGCGGGTTTGGCATGCCGCTTGCCGTTGCGGGCGGTCGGGGCCAGGCCCCGTGGCTGCCTGTGGCGCGGCATGCAGCATTCTGCCTTGGCCAGCCCGCCGCCGGAGCCGCGGCGGCCTTGTGGCGCGCCGGCGGCCGGGTCGATGGTGGCGGCGGCGCGCAACAAGGCCCGGTGGCGGCTTGTGGCACCACGGAGTGGTTGCCCCTTGATGCCCGTCGATGCCATTGTGCAAGTGGTTTGCGGCCCTGTTGCTCAGTTGTGCACCAGCGTCCCGATTTCTTCGCCGTCCATCACGCGGCGCAGGTTGCCCACGATGTCCATGTTGAACACGTAGATAGGCAGGTTGTTCTCCTTGCACATGGTTGTCGCCGTGAGGTCCATCACCTTCAGTCCGCGGTTGTATATCTCGTCGTAAGTTATCTCGCTGAACTTCGTTGCGGCCGGGTCTTTCTCTGGATCGGCGGTGTAAATGCCGTCGACGCGCGTGCCCTTGAGCATCACGTCGGCCTCAATCTCGATGCCGCGAAGCGACGATCCGGTGTCGGTGGTGAAGTAAGGGTTGCCCGTACCGGCCGAGAATATGCACACATATCCGTCTTCCAGGGCCTCGATGGCCTTCCATTTGCTGTAGAACTCGCCTATCGGCTCCATGCGTATTGCCGTGAGCACCTTTGTCTTCACGCCTATTGCGTTGAGCGCGGAGCTCAGGGCCAGCGAGTTGATTACCGTGGCGCACATGCCCATCTGGTCGCCCTTGACACGGTCGAAGCCCTTGGCGGCTCCGCTGAGTCCGCGGAATATGTTGCCGCCACCTATCACTATGCCAATCTGCACGCCCATTTGGCTCACCTCCTTTATCTGCTCGGCATATTCAGCCAGGCGCTGTGCGTCGATGCCATAGTTCTGACTGCCCATCAGGCTTTCGCCGCTGAGCTTCAACAATATCCTTTTGTACTTTGCCATGATGTATTTATTAAAGTTTTAAATGATGAATTTCACTTCCTTGAACTCATATTCCGACAGCCTGCCGTCGGCGCGCCGGAGCACGAGCGGGCCCTCTGGCCTCACCGTGGCGGTCGTTGCCATGAACTCTCCGCCGGCATCGCGGTACCTGTAGAGGCCCTCGCGGCGGTAGAGGGTGCCCAGGTAAAGGTTGTGCAGCCGTTCGTACTGCCCGCTGTCGACCATGGCGGCGTAGTGGGCTATGCGGTCTGTCAGGCAGTCAAGCACGTCGGCCGTGGGCGTTGTGCGGCCCGTGAGCTGTATTATCGACACGGGGTTTGGCGCCCCGCCCGCGAAGCTCCGCTGGTTGACATTGATGCCTATGCCCAGCGTGCACGTCTTTATGGTGCTGCCGCTGATGTCGCATTCAGACAGCGTGCCGCTTATCTTCCTGTCGCCCACGTATATGTCGTTGGGCCATTTTATGGTTGCCTCGCCGGTGAGGCGGGCCACGGTGTCGCGCACGGCCAGCGCCCCGGCCTCGGTCATGGCGTATTGTCGCGAGGCGTGCAGCCCGCGGGGGTGCAGCCTGATGCTCACGAGCAGGTTGCTGCCCCGCTCGCTCTCCCACGTGTTTGTGCCCTGGCCGCGCCCTGCCGTCTGGTAGTCGGTGGTGGCCACGGTCATCAGCCGCCCCTCGATGCCGGTGTATTCGCGCAGCAGCCGGTTGGTAGAGTCGGTCTCGGGGATGTGTATGTATGCTATGTCTTTCATCGTTTTCAGTATGGCAGCGGCACAAACGCGTCTTCTATGTGGTTGATGGTGCATCCGGCCGATGGCGTGCCGGTCACGGTGATTATGTCAAAGCGTGCGTCGGCGTCGATGCCGTGCTGCTGCATGAATGCCCCCGCGGCAGCGGCTATTGAGCGTATCTTGCGCGCGTCGACGGCCTGCTCGGCCTCCATGTAGCGGTTGTCGCGCCGCGTTTTCACCTCTACGAATACCACGGTGCCGTCTTTGTGGGCCACGATGTCAAGGTCGCGGTGCCCCAGGCGCCAGTTGCGGGCCATTATGCCGTACCCGTTGGCTTCGAGGTAGCTTGCTGCCTGCTGCTCGCCCCAGTAGCCCATGTTGTTGTGTTCTGCCATGCCGGATGAGTAATAACACTTGCAAAAATAACATTTTTCGGTCAGATTTCAAAGGAAAATCATTAATTTTGCCGTATCAAACCGAACAATTATGACTGAAGAAGAACAGATTAAGGCCGACGAGCAGTATATGCGCCGTGCGCTGGCCGAGGCGGGGCTGGCCATGGAGGCGGGCGAGATACCGGTCGGAGCGGTGGTGGTTTGCCGCGGGCGGATAGTCTCGCGGGCCCACAACCTGACCGAGACGCTGTGCGATGTCACCGCCCACGCCGAGATGCAGGCCATCACCGCGGCAGCCAACACGCTCGGTGGGAAGTATCTTACTGACTGTACGCTCTATGTAACCGTGGAGCCTTGCGCCATGTGCGCGGGCGCGATAGGGTGGGCCCAGGTGTCGCGCGTGGTCTATGGCGCGCCCGACGAGAAGCGCGGCTACACGCTGCTGGCTCCCCGTGCGCTGCATCCCAAGTGCTCGGTGACGGGTGGTGTGCTCGCCGATGAGTGTGCCCGGCTGATGAAGGAATTCTTCACCGCCCGCCGGTAGCGGCCGTTCCAGGTCGCCAAACGGCCCGTTTGGCATCCTGGAACGGGCCGTATTGCGTTGCCAAACGGCCCGTATTGCCATCGTGCTGGCCCTCAGCCATTTGCGGCGGCGGCAGTGGCGGCACGGAAAAAGCCCTCCGAGGCGGCGGCGACATGGTGTCGCTGCAGCCTCGGAGGGCTTTGCTTTGTTTGCCGGTCGAAGCCGTGGGCCTCGGCCAGCGGCTTCGGTGTATGGGTATGTCGGCCCCTGTGGGCCTTACTTGTTGTGTATCAGGTTCATGAATTCCTGCCGCGTCTTGGCCTGGTTGAATGCCCCCGAGAAGTCGCTGGTGGTGGTTATGGCGTTTTGTGTCTCCACCCCGCGCATCTGCATGCACAGGTGGCGCGCCTCGACCACGACCATCACGCCCAGCGGGTGGAGCGTCTGTTCGATGCACTCTTTTATCTGCAGCGTCATGCGCTCCTGCACCTGCAGCCGGCGGGAGTATATGTCGACCACGCGGGCAATCTTGCTCAGCCCCGTGATGTAGCCGTTGGGGATGTAGGCCACGTGGGCTTTGCCGAAGAAGGGGAGCATGTGGTGCTCGCAAAGCGAGAAGAAGTCGATGTCCTTGACGATGACCATCTGGCTGTAGTCTTCCTTGAAGAGTGCGTCGGTGAGCACCTTGTGCGCATCCATGGTGTAGCCGCGGGTGAGCACCTGCATGGCCTTGGCCACCCTCATGGGCGTCTTCAGCAGGCCCTCGCGGGTGGGGTCTTCGCCCAGCAGGCTGAGCACACTCTTGTAGTGTGACGCCAGTTCGTCGATGCCGTCACGGTATTCTGTCTCAATATCCATTGTATTTAGTATTGAACTGTGATTTTTCCTTTTACTATCAGAGCTTGCTTGTAGCCGAGCTTGCGCAGCTCGGTAAGCATCTGGTGGGCCTCTTCGTATGTGCGGAAGTTGCCCACGCGGCATATCCACCGCGGTGAATAGAAGTGAACATATACGGGCTGCATCGGGAAGAGCGTCTTTATCTCGTTGCCAATGCGCTCGGCCTGCTGCCTGTCGCGGCGGGTGTTGCCCCCCGCGAATGCCTGCACCCTGTAGCCGTTCACCTTGTATGCTCCGCGCATCACCTTCTTGCTCGTGTCTATCACGGGCGTGTCGGCGCCGCTTTCAGCCGCGTCGGCTTCGGCGGCCCTGTGCGTCTCGCGCTGTGCTGCCTCGGCTGCCGGCTTCTGTGCCGGCTGTGGCTTGGCGGCGGGCGGCTGTTGCTGGCTGCCGGCCTGGGCCTTGGCCGTTGTCGGGGCCACGGCCGGTTGCGGCGTGATGCGTACGGTGCCGTTGACCAATTCGTCGATGGCCGCGCTCTGGTTGACGGTCACTGTGCCTTGATTCTTCACTTTCTTTTGCAGGCGTTCGGTGAACGTCTGCGCCCCGGCCGTTGCTGCTTGGCAGGCTATGATGAGGATTAGTGCGACGAATTGCTTCATTTCTGGTTGTTGTGGGGTTGTGTCTGTTGGTGTTGAAAGCGCCGCCGGGGCCCCGGGCTGCGCCATGCGCGCATGCTGCCCCGGGCCTCCGGCAGGCTTGTGGGTGGGATGTTATTTCTTCCAGGCGTCGATGATGCCCTTGAAGTCGGCTGCCTTGAGCGATGCGCCGCCGATGAGCCCGCCGTCGATGTCGGGCTTTGCAAACAGCTCGGGGGCGTTGCTGGCCTTGCAGCTGCCGCCGTAGAGGATGGTGGTGTCGTCGGCCACGGCCTCGCCGTAGTGCTCGGCCACCACGCTGCGGATGTAGGCGTGAATCTCTTCGGCCTGCTCGGCAGTGGCGGTCTTGCCCGTACCGATGGCCCAGATGGGCTCGTAGGCAATGATGATGTTCTTGAACTCCTCTGCGCTGAGGTTGAACACGCTTCCCTCAAGCTCGGCCTTCACTACCTCGTTCTGCTTGTTGGCCTCGCGCTCCTCGAGGCTCTCGCCTATGCAGAAGATTACCTTCAGGCCGTTCTTCAGTGCCAGCAGCACTTTCTCTTTGAGTATCTCGGGGGTCTCGCCGTAGTAGCCGCGGCGCTCAGAGTGGCCCAGGATAACGTATTGTGCGCCGGTGCTCTTCACCATCTCGGCCGAAACTTCGCCCGTGTAGGCGCCTTTCTCCTTGTCGGCGCAGTTTTCGGCGCCCAGGCCGATTACGTCTTGGTCGAGCAGCTGTGCAATGCTTGCAAGGTGGATGAACGGTGTGCAGATGATGACGCCGCAGTTGGGCTTCTCTGCCGTGAGTGTTTCGTTAAGCTCTTTTGCCAGAGCTATACCATCCTGCAGGTTCATGTTCATCTTCCAGTTGCCTGCTACAATTTTCTTTCTCATTTTCTTTCGTTTTAAAAGTTTGTATATCTTGGTTTGTCTTTCTTTGTTCCTTACGAACTTAGACCACGCCCAAAGCCTGTCGGCTAGCGTTAGAAGAAGCAGCGGCAGCACAAACCATGTGATGATGGACAGCACGCGGCTGGCTGTGGTGTCGTCGGGCTGCCGCCCCAGTTCGATGCGTTCAAGCCTGTCGGTGAGTTGGTATTCGTCGGGCAGACGGTTGTGGCTCCATTTCCGTATTACACGTCCTGACTTGATGAGAACGAGCCCGGGGTTGCTCCGTATTACGGTCTGCAGGGTCGTCGCATCGGTCGAACAGAACGGGTATTCGGCCCCCGTCATGTCGCGCCACCGCTCGATGGCCCGGTCGGTGCTTGCCGTGAGGCAGTAGAACGGGTAGCCGTTGTCGGTGGCGTATTCGTATATTTGGTTTATGAGGTCGAGGTGGCTGTCGTCGGCCAGCTCAAGGTAGGGGGCCACAAGGAGCATGGTGTAGCTGCTGTCGGCCAGCACCTGCTCTGTGATGTCTTCGCCGTTGTCGCGCCGTGTGATTGAGAAGTCGTGTATGGGCGGCACGTAGCCTTCGGCCGTCTGCACTGTCTTGCTGTCAATGAAAGTCCATGTGGAGTCGGGATAATTGTCGAGCGTGAATTCCTTGCGCTGCCCGTCTTTCTCTAATATGAATGTTGTCTCGAACTGAGGCTGGGGCGCCCCGGGCGGAATCTCCATGCCCTTGCGTATGTCGGCGCCCACATGGTAGGGGCGGAAGTCGAACTGCGGCAGGTAATACAGGCTGTAGCCCGACACGGCGAGTATGAACAGTGCCGAGTAGTTGAGCACTATCCACTGGTTGGTGCGGCTGATGAACCTTATCATGTCGGCCGGCCGGCGTGCGAGCACTACGGCGAAGGCCAGCAAGACGACGTTTTTCCAGAACGTTTCCCAGTTGGACAGCTTGATGGCGTCGCCGAAGCAACCGCAGTCGCTGATGGGGTCGGCAATGGCAAGCCACAGCGTCAGCGGTGTGAACACGGCCATGATGAGCAGCAGCAGGCGCGACGTGGCGCGCCGGTGGATGGCGAATAGCAGGCAGATGCCTATGCCAAACTCCACTGCCGACATTGCCACCGATGCGGCAAGCGTGAGGATGTCGGGCACGTATTGGGCCAGGTGCCATGCCTCGAGGTAGTCGTTTATCTTGTACTGCGTGCCCAACGGGTCGACAGCCTTGACAAACCCCGACAACACGAACGTGGCCGCTGTCAGCAGGCGGCAGGCATTGGTTATGGCTATTCTTGCTCCGGCTTTCATCTGTTGTGCTTGTGTGGGTGTATCACTGCGCGAGCTTGATGGCCCCGAACACGGCGTAGTTGATGATGTCCATGTAGTTAGACGCTATCCCTTCGCTCACTATGGTGCATCCGCGGTTGTCTTCTATCTCCTTCACCCGCTCTATCTTGGTGAGTATGAAGTCTGTGTAGCTGCTCACGCGCATCAGTCGCCAGGCCTCGTCGTAGTCGTGGTTTTTGCGCTGCATGAGCGCCAGGGCCTCGGCGGCGTGGCTGTCGTATAGCTTGAGGGCATCGTCGGCGCTGATGTCTACGTAGTCGGCGAAGCCGCGGTCAAGCTGTATCAGCCCCACTATGCCATAGTTGATGAGTGCTATGAACTCGGGCCTGATGCCTTCGCCCACCAGCGACTGCCCCTTGATCTCGAGGCTTCTGATGCGCTTGGCCTTTATGAGCAACTGGTCGGTGAGCGATGCCGGGCGCAGCAAACGCCACGACGCGCCGTAGTCTGCGAGCTTTTTCGCAAACAGCGAGCGGCATTCGGCCATCACTTGCTCGAACTCTTGGTCTGTGGATGCTTCTATTTGTTTTGCCATTCTCGATATAAACAAAGTGCGGTGCAAAATTAAGAATTTATATTGAGAACACCAAACGTTTGCCTAAAAAGCCGTTGGCGGCAGCCCGGGCCGTTGTGGTGGCGGGCCGGCGGCGCGCTCAACAAGGCCCTGCGGCAGGTTGGCAACGGGCCGGGGGCTGGCTGCCGGGCTGCCTCGGCTCTGCATGCGGCATGGGCCGGCCATGGCACGCGGCCTTTGCGCGGCCTGATGGTGCAACTGAATCCCCCTTGCCCGCCGTGTGGTGCCTGTGTGAATGGGCAGCGAGGCTGCACCCGACGGGTTTGCGCCCTTGCTCACCGGGATGCCGCCCAAGGGCGCGCCTGGCGCCTGGCGCATGGGTGTTGCCGCCATGCGGGCGGGCCCGGCTGCGTGGCAAAGGGCAGGTAGATGGCCAGCGCGGGCCGGGGGCTTGACTGGCTGAAGCGCGAGGAACTGTCGGCCGGGGGCGCCTGGTGGCCGCCGGCGGCCCGTGCCGGGCGCATCACTCCTCCTTCTGCTTCTTGTGTATGTATTTTATCTTGGCGCACTGGACGTCGAAGCGCACCTGCAGCGAGTCCATCTTGACCTTCGTGAGGTTGAGCGTGCTCAGCTCATCTTCGGTGGCCGTGAGGTTGGCTCGCTTCTTTTCCACCGAGTCTTTCAGCTGCCTGTAGGCGGCTTTCACGGCCTGCAGCGCGCTGTCGGTCAGCGCAAGGTCGTCTTGCGCCTGCTTGAGCGATATGTCCTGGTATAGCTTCAGCGCCTCTTTGCGCGTCTCGATGGCGTTTGGGTAAACGCGGCGCAGCGAGTCGATTGTGCGCAGCGCCTTGTCGTATTGCTTGCTCTCAAACTCTGTGTTGGCCCGTTCCAGCAGTCGGTCGGCCTCTGAGCGTGCGCCGTTGTCGCCGCAGGCTGCCAGTGCCGCCACGGCTATCAGCGCCGCCGTTATGTGTTTCTTGGTCATGCTGTTCGTGTTTTGTGTGGCGCGGCTGGCCGTGTGGCGCGGCCGTGCCGGCTGTTTGTTTTTTGCAAAAATACATCTTATCGGCGTGAAACAGCGACTGTGGCCCTCATTATTAGGTATTGTTAACATGCAATGCCCGCTTGCCGGGCCGCTGCTGGGGGCGTAGGGGCGTTGCGGGGCAGCCCGTAGGGCGCAGAGGCGGTGAAGCGGTTGCCGGGCCTTGGCCGTAGGCAATGGTGCCCGCCGGGGGCAGCCTGGGGCGGCAAAGTGTAAATCTGTTTCATCATTTTTGCCCCCGTCTCATCCTCGCCTTTGGCGTTTGCCGAGGGCTTTCGGGCCCGTCCGGTTGCCCGTCGGGCCGCTGCCGCCGCGCCGCGAGGGCCTTTTCGTGGGGCCGAACGAGCCGTTTTGCATTGCCGTTAGGCCCGTTTTGCATAGCCGTAGCGGCCCGGCTGTGGCGCAGAAACATGGCTTTTCTGCCCTTTTGGGGCCTTCGGCGGCGGCACAGTGGCGCGTATGGGATAGCGATTTCATGCCTGTGGCGACCTAACACCGTGTGCCCCAGCGCTTTGCGTATGTCTGCCGAGAATGGCTCATTTGCGGGCCGCTGCCGCCGTGGTGCCGCGCATGCTGTTCTCGGAGGCATGGTTGTAATTAAATTTCTGCACCGGCGGGCCGCCGGCAGATGCCGTTGCCGCGTTTGCTGCTGCCCCGCGCGCAGAGGGGCGCGGGCGCCGCCGATGGTAAAAAACCGCATCGCAAGAGGCGGAATGTGGATTTTTTGCATTAACTTTGCAGCCTTAACAAAGTGTTTACGACCGATTGAAGATTGGTCTTGCCGTTCGTTTTACCGGCAGTTTCGCTTATTTAACACAGCAGTGGCATCAATGAAGATACTTACAGACGCAGAACTGGCGCAGGCGCTCGACAGCGACATATTCCATACCATATCAGCTGCAGCCGACAAGCTCGGCCTTGAGTGCTACGTAGTGGGCGGCTACGTGCGCGACCTTTTCCTCGAACGCCCTTCTAATGACATCGACATAGTAGTGGTGGGCAGCGGCATCAGCCTTGCCTCCGAGCTCAAGCAGCAACTGGGGCGCAAGGCCCACCTGTCCGTATTCCGCAATTTCGGGACGGCGCAAGTGAAGTGGAAGGGCCTGGAGGTGGAGTTTGTCGGGGCGAGGAAAGAGAGCTACAGCCACGACTCGCGCAAGCCCGTGGTGGAAGACGGCACGCTCGAAGACGACCAGAACAGGCGCGACTTCACCATCAACGCCATGGCCGTGTGCCTCAATGCCGAGCGCTACGGCGAGCTCGTCGACCCTTTCTACGGCATAGAAGACCTTGAAGACGGCATCATACGCACGCCGCTCGACCCCGACGTGACCTTTTCCGACGACCCGCTGCGCATGATGCGGTGCGTGAGGTTTGCCGCGCAGCTCAACTTCATGATCGAGGACGAGACGTTTGAGGCGCTCAGCCGCAATGCCGAGCGGATAAGGATTGTGAGCGGCGAGCGCATCAAGGACGAGCTAAACAAGATAATGATGACGGCCACGCCGAGCCGGGGCTTTGTCGACCTGCACCGCTCGGGCCTGCTGCAGCTCATATTGCCCGAGCTGGCAGCGCTCGACATAGTGGAGCGAAGGGGCGACAAGGCCCACAAGAACAATTTCTACCACACGCTCGAGGTGGTAGACAACGTGTGCCGCAGGGGCGGCGGGCTGTGGCTGCGGTGGGCTGCCCTGATGCACGACATAGGCAAGACGAGGTGCAAGCGCTGGGAACCGGCGCAGGGATGGACGTTCCACAACCACAACTACGTGGGCGCCAAGATGGTGCCGCAGATATTCCGCAGGCTGGCGCTGCCGCTCGACGCCAAGATGAAGTATGTGCAGAAGCTGGTCGACCTGCACATGAGGCCCATTGTGATTGCCGACGAAGAGGTGACCGACAGTGCCGTGAGGAGGCTCATGAACGACGCCGGCGACGACATCGACGACCTCATGACGCTGTGCGAAGCCGACATAACGAGCAAGAACGAGGTGAGAAAGCGAATGTTCCTCGAGAACTTCCGCATGGTGCGCGAGAAGCTGGCCGACCTTAAGGAGAAAGACTACAAGCGACTGTTGCAGCCCTGCATCGACGGCAATGAGATAATGCAGATGTTCGCACTGCCGCCATGCCGCGAGGTGGGGCAGCTCAAGCAGGCGCTCAAAGACGCTGTGCTCGATAACAAAGTGCCCAACGAGCGAGAGCCGCTGATGGCGTTGCTGCTTGAAAAAGCTAAAGAAATAGGATTGGTTTGTAAAAATTAACGCACACAATTCTTACTTTTTTGTATATTTGCCATGCCGCATATAAAGATAGTTAAATGTGCGGCAGCATATTCTTTCAGTTAGAATATTCTGTGTATCTTTGCACTCTGAAAACCTAACCGTGGGCAGAAAGTTTTCTGCGGAGGTTGTATTTAGCATAAAAATTTATATATATAATAATAGGTTATGAAAAAGAACAAAATGTTGTTGATTGCGGCAACAGCTGCACTTCTCGTCTCTTGTGGAAACAAAGGCGCCATGACGGGCGACAATAGCTACCCGGTGCAGACGGTAAGTCCGCAGAGCGCAACGCTGCAATCAACCTATCCTGCCGTGATAAGGGGTATACAGGATGTGGAAATCCGGCCGAAAGTGTCGGGGTTCATTACTAAAATCTGTGTTAAGGAAGGCCAGACCGTCAAGGCCGGCGAGTTGCTTTTCGTCATCGACAACGTGACTTACGAGGCGGCCGTGCGCCAGGCCCAGGCCTCCGTGAACACGGCTTCGGCACAGCTTAACACCGCCAAGCTGACATACGAGAACAGCAAGAAGCTGTTTGCCAACAAGGTTATAGGTGCCTACGAGATGCAGTCGGCACAGAACTCTTACGAGAGCGCCGAGGCACAACTGTCGCAGGCAAAGGCCGCGCTCGTGTCGGCAAAGGAGAACCTGAGCTTCTGCTACGTCAAGAGCCCGTCGAACGGTGTCATCGGAACGCTCCCCTACAAGGTCGGGGCGCTCGTGAGCAGCTCCAGCGCACAGCCTCTCACCACTGTGTCTAACATCAGCACGATGGAGGTTTACTTCTCTATGAACGAGAAAGAGATGCTCGAGCTCTCGAAGACCGCCGGCGGAATGGCCGACGCCATAAGCAAATACCCGCCCGTTTACCTGCAGCTGGCCGACGGGACAACCTACCAGCACGAAGGAAAGGTGGCCAAGGTGAGCGGCGTCATCGACCAGACCACCGGCAGCGTGCAGGTTATCGCGCAGTTCCCCAACCCGGAGCACCTGCTGAAAAGCGGCGGGTCGGGCTCGGTGGTGGTGAAGCACACCAACAATTCGGCTGTGGTCATACCGAAGAGCTGCACTGTAGAGCTGCAGAACAAGATATTCATCTATGTCGTTGGCAATGACAACAAGGTGAAATACACCGAGATTACCGTCGAGCCACAGAACGACGGAAACAACTATATCGTAACCGGCGGCATAAAGGCCGGCGAGAAGTATGTGACCAACGGAGTGACCAAGCTCAACGACGGGGCACAGATTACACCGATAACTCCCGAGGAGTACGCCAAGAGGATAAAGCAGGCAGAAGGCATGGGAGCCATGCAGAAATAACCAGACCGCAACGGTCAATCTATTGATGCGTTAAACAAACAAAGGTAATATGACATTTACAAACTTTATAAAGCGCCCGGTGCTTTCGACGGTGATATCTATCCTCATCGTCATACTGGGTCTCATCGGACTGCTCACCTTGCCTATCGAGCAGTATCCTGACGTGGCTCCGCCTACCGTCTCGGTGCGTACCACGTACACCGGTGCCGATGCCGAAACCGTAAAGAACTCCGTGCTCGCGCCGTTGGAGGAAAGCATCAACGGTGTGGAGAACATGGACTACATGGAATCTACCGCATCCAACGACGGATCGGCAAGCATAACGATCTACTTCCGGCAGGGAGTGAACGCCGACATGTGCGCCGTAAACGTGCAGAACCGTATATCCCAGGCCCAGTCGCAGCTGCCGGCCGAGGTAACCCGCGTAGGTGTTACGGTAAACAAGCGCCAGTCGTCGCAGGTGATAATGTATGCCCTCGTGTCGCCCGACGGGCGCTACGATGACCAGTTCATCACAAACTACAACGAAATCAACGTCGTTCCGGCCCTCAAGCGTATTGCCGGCGTGGGCGATGTGATGAGCCCCGGTATGAAGACTTACTCGATGCGAATCTGGCTCAAGCCCGACAAGATGAAGCAATACGGGCTCATGCCGAGCGACATCTCAACCGCGCTGTCCGAGCAAAACATCGAGGCTGCGCCCGGTTCGTTCGGTCAGGAGAGCAAGATGGCGTTCGAGTATGTCATGAGATACACCGGACGACTCAAGACTGCCGAGGAGTTCAAGAACATAATCCTTACGAGCGACCTCACCGGACAGACCCTCAAGCTGAAGGATGTGGCCGATGTTGAGCTCGGAGGACTGAGCTATACCGTGTCGATGCGTAACAACAACATGCCTTCGGTCATGGGTATGGTGCAGCAGATTGCCGGATCCAACGCCAACGAAATTGCCACCGCGGTGAAGGCCGAGCTCGAAGAGCAGGCCAAGAGCTTCCCCCCGGGCTTGACGTATGACGTCAACTACGACGTGACCGACTTCCTCTACGCTTCAATACATGAGGTTGTGTTCACCCTTGTGTTCACCCTCGTGCTGGTGTTCCTCGTGGTTTACCTGTTCTTGCAGGACTTCCGGTCAACGCTCATCCCGCTTATCGCCGTCCCGGTGTCGCTCATCGGTACGTTCCTCTTCCTCAACCTGTTCGGCTTCTCGGTCAACCTGCTCACGCTCTCGGCCTTGCTTCTGGCCATCGCCATTGTGGTCGATGACGCCATCGTGGTCGTCGAGGCTGTGCATGCAAAGCTCGACCTTGGCTACAAGAGCGCTCTCACGGCCAGTATCGACGCCATGAACGAAATCTCGGGAGCCATCATCTCCATCACGCTCGTAATGGCTTCGGTGTTCATCCCGGTGTCGTTCATGGGCGGAGTCTCCGGTACCTTCTACCGAGAGTTCGGTATTACGATGGCCATATCAATATTCATATCGGCCCTCAACGCCCTTACGCTGTCGCCGGCCCTCTGCGCCGTGTTCATGAAACCGAAGAATGAGGATGGCACCGAGCGCAAGCTCAGTCCGGTGGACCGTTTCCACGTGGCTTTCAATACAGCCTACGACAAGGTGCTCGGCAAGTATAAGACGGGTGTGGAGCGTTTCGTGCGCAAGCCCATACTTACCGCCGTGTGCGTGGTTCTGGGCATCGCCGCCCTCGTGGTGACCATGAGCACCACCCGCTCGGGCCTCGTGCCAGATGAGGATACGGGCGTTGTGTTCTGTACAATCACCATGCCCCCGGGAACCAGCGTGCACCGCACGCAGCAGGTTATCGACCAGGTTGATGCCATGCTCGCCTCAAATCCCGCCGTGCAGAGCCGCCAGCAGATACAAGGTTACAACTTTATTTCGGGCTCAGGTTCCGACCAGGCCACGTTCATCATAAAGCTCAAGTCGTTCGACGAGCGTAACGATGCACAGAGCGCACAGGCTGTGCTTGGCATGATCTACGCCCAGACGGCATCTATCAAGGACGCGCAGATACTTGCGTTTGCACCTCCTATGATTCCCGGATTCTCGGCAAACAACGGTGTTTCGGTTGTCATGCTCGACCGTACGGGTGGAGATGTCAACAAGTTCTTCGGCATTGTGCAGCAGTATCTGGGCGAGCTTAACAAGCGCCCCGAGATTCAGATGGCCATGACATCGTACAACTCAAGCTACCCGCAGTACATGATTGACGTCGATGTGGCCAAGTGTAAGCAGGCAGGGATATCTCCCTCAACCGTGCTGACGACGTTGCAGGGTTACTACGGTGGCCTTTACGCCTCGAACTTCAATGCATACGGCAAGCTATACCGTGTGATGATACAGGGCACGCCGGAGAGTAGGCAGCGTCCCGAGGACCTGAACAACATCTATGTCCGCACAACCAACGGCATGGCACCGGTGAATGAGTTCTGCACCATGAACCGCGTCTACGGTCCGTCGAACATCAACCGTTACAACATGTATACGAGCATCAGCGTCACAGCCACCGTTGCCGACGGCTATTCTTCGGGTGAAGCCATCAAGGCCGTTGAGGAAGTGGCCAGCAACACGCTGCCCGCGGGCTACGGATACGAGTTTACCGGACTTACGCGAACCGAGGCCAACTCAAGCAGTTCTACGGGTCTTATCTTCGTATTGTGCTTCGTGTTCGTCTACCTGATACTCTCCGCACAGTACGAGAGCTACATCCTGCCGCTGTCAGTGCTGCTCTCCGTGCCGTTCGGACTTGCCGGAGCGTTCCTCTTCACTCAGCTCTTCGGCCACCAGAACGACATCTACATGCAGATATCTCTTATCATGCTCATCGGACTTCTTGCCAAGAACGCCATCCTTATCGTGCAGTTCGCCCTTGAGCGCCGCCACACCGGAATGGCCATCCGCTGGTCGGCCATCCTCGGAGCCGGTGCCCGTCTGCGCCCGATTCTGATGACCTCGCTGGCCATGATTGTCGGTCTGTTGCCTATGATGTTTGCAAGTGGCGTGGGAAAGAACGGTAACCAGACGCTTGGAGCGGCAGCCGTGGGCGGCATGCTCATAGGCACGTTGTGCCAGTTGTTCGTCGTTCCCGCCCTGTTCATGATATTCCAGTCGCTGCAGGAGAAGCTGACGCCGCTGAAGTTTGATGACGAGGAGAACGAGGAAGTGAGCACCGAGCTTGCCCAGTATGCCCATCGCCCCGATGATTACAAAAAAGATGAATAATTGAACATGAAGAAGCTATTAACGATAATGTCCGCAACGCTGCTCTTGAGCAGCTGCGGACTCTACAACAAATACGAGCGCCCCGACGTCAACACCACAGGCCTTGTGCGTGACACGGCGTCGGTAAGCGACACGCTGGCTGTGCGCGACACCGCCAATTTCGGCAACCTGCCTTGGCGCGAGGTGTTCACCGACCCGCAGTTGCAGGCGCTGATAGAGCAGGGTCTGGAGAACAACGTCGACTTGCTCAACGCTGCCCTCAACGTGAAGATGGTCGAGGCACAGCTCACGGCCGCCAAGCTGGCCTTTGTGCCGTCGTTCACCTTCTCGCCGCAAGGCACGCTCTCGTCGTGGGACGGCAGCAAGACGACCAAGACTTACTCGCTTCCTGTGCAGGCGAGCTGGAGCCTTGACCTGTTCGGCAACCTGCTCTCGCAGAAGCGCAGTGCCCAGACGGCCCTGCTTGCCACCAAGGATTACCAGCTTGTGGTAAAGACCCAGGTCATTGCCAACATAGCTAACATGTACTACACTCTGCTGATGCTCGACCGCCAACTGGAGATAGTGAACGAGATGTCGGGCGTCACCAAGGAGACATGGGACATGATGAAGGGGCTCAAGGAGCTGAGCGCAGGCTACAACTCGACAAGCGTCAGCAGCGCCGAGGCCAATTACTACTCGGTGCTTGCCCAGGCTGCCGACCTGAAGAGGCAGATACGCGAGACCGAGAACTCGCTCTCGCTCATGCTCGGCCAGTCGGCCCAGGCCATAAAGCGCGGCAGGCTCGAAGACCAGAACCTGCCCAGCAAGTTCAGCACCGGCATCCCCCTGCAGATGCTCAACAACCGTCCCGACGTGCACTATGCCGAGATGTCGCTCGCGCAGTGCTTCTACAACGTGCAGACCGCACGCTCGCGCTTCTATCCCAGCATAACCATCAGCGGTTCGGGGGCGTTTACCAACAGTTCGGGGGCAGGCATCGTCAACCCCGGCAAGTGGCTGCTCTCTGCAGTGGGAAGCCTCGTACAGCCGCTCTTCATGAACGGACAGCTCATCGCCGGGCTCAAGGTGGCCAAGGCAGAGCAGGAGCAGGCCTACAACACTTGGCAGAATGCGGTGCTTCAGGCAGGCAACGAGGTGAGCAACGCCCTCGTGCTCTACAACACGAGCGACGAGCGCAGCCGCCTCGAGCAGAAGCAGGTGGCTGCCTTGCGCAGGGCTGTCGAGGACACCAAGATGCTCTACCACGACCGCAGCTCCAACTACCTTGAGGTGATAACGGCCGAGACCAACCTGCTCAACGCTGAGCTTACGAAGGTGGCCGACGACTTCTATAAGATGCAGGCTGTGGTAAACCTCTACCAGGCTCTGGGCGGAGGCACCAATTGATAAACCATTAAAGCTAACTATTATGGCAAGTGAAATAAGTCCAAAAGCAGAGATTGACCCGAGGGCGAAAATCGGGAACAACTGCAAGATATATCCTTTCGCATATATTGAGGGCGATGTCGAGATTGGCGACGGTTGCACCATCTACCCGTTTGTGAGCATTTTGAACGGCACACACATGGGAAAGAACAACACGGTATTCCAGGGAGCAGTGCTTGGGGCACTGCCCCAGGACTTCGACTTCACCGGGGAGAAGTCTGAACTCGTCATCGGCGACCGCAATGTATTCCGCGAGAACGTCGTCATCAACCGGGCAACACACTCCGACGGGAAGACGGTCATAGGCAATGCCAACTTCTTCATGGAGGGCGCACACATCTCTCACGACACCAAGGTGGGCCACAGGTGTGTGTTCGGCTATGGAACCAAGATTGCCGGCGACTGCGAGATAGGCGATGCTGTCATCTTCTCGACCAGCGTGATTGCCAATGCCCGCACCCGTGTGGGGGCGTGCTCGATGGTTCGTTCGGGCTGTACATTCTCGAAAGACATACCTCCGTTCATCATTGCCGGAAACTCGCCAATCAAGTATTGCGGCATCAATTCGGTCATGATGAGCAAGTATGGGTTAGACGCAAAGACACAAAAGCACGTTGCAAATGCCTATCGACTTGTGTTCCACGGGCAGACGTCTGTGTTTGATGCCGTATTGCAGATAAAGGAGCAGGTGCCCGATGGCGAGTCCATCCGCATGATTACCTCATTTATCGAAGGCACCAAGTTGGGCATCATTTCGAAGATTTGACGCACTTTGTAATTGTTTTTTGATAATTGTTTGGGCCTGTCCTTTCATGGGGCAGGCTTTTTTTGTACCTTTGCAGTTGGCATGCCGCCATGTGGCCCGGGCCGTTCGGCATGGCCGTATGGGCCGTTTTGCAGCCTCATGTGGGCCGTTTGGCAGTGCCATACGGGCCGTTTTGCACGGCGTTTCAGCGCTCTTCTGCAAGTGGCTGTGTGCCAGTGGGTTGGCTGCCCGGCCGCCATTGCGCCCGTGGGGCATGCCCGCGGCGCCCGGCCGTCGCCCGGATTGTGGCTCTTGGGCCGTGGTGTCATTGGTTGTTTTATATGGATTTTTGATATATGGGGATATACATTGAAGACGCGCCATCCGACTTCTATGGCGAGTTGATGGCCGCAGCGCAGAGGGCCGGGGCCGATGTCATGGGGGCGTATGCCACGCTCGCCGCTGTCTTCCGCCGTGCCGTCGACCAGCGTCTGATGCACAGCACGATAGCGTTTGCAGGCATGTTCGCCAAGGTAGACTACCTTGTCAAGGAGTGCGGCGTCGAGCCTCCGCTGGCATACCGCATCAATGCCACCCGCATACGCCTGCGCCATCTTCAAGAGCAGGATGGTGGCAGCCTGCCGCGACTGTTCCCCTACGACATGAAGCATGTGTGCCTGTTCATCGCCCGTGTGTATGGCGGGGCTGCCATTCCGCCCGGGCTTGCCGCCATGCTGCCGGCGAGCGACCTCAGCGCCGACGGGGGCGAGGTGTTGGGCGAATGCGTCCGCGTGGTGGCCGAAGGCTGCGAGGGCACTGTGGTCACGGCCACCGGCGAGCACGGTGGCAGCCTGCGCGTCGACTGTTCGGGCCCGTGGGCCCCTCTCTGCGGCCTGATCTCGCCCGGAAGCCAGCTCAACCTCGTGCGCCCTCGTGAGGTTGGGGGGCTTGTTGTGCCCGAGCTTGTTGTCTTCGAACCCGACTACCTGGTAGACATCTCTTCCGTTGCGGCCTGTTTCGAGAGCTATGGCGCAACACCATACACTTATCTCATAAACAAGATAAAGCCTTCGCCGCTGTCGTCGAACATACTGCTGGGTAACTTTGCCGGCCAGCTTCTCGACGAGGCCGTGCACGGGCTCGACTGCACTTACGCCGATAGCGCAGCCCGCTTTTTCCGCAACAACGCCCTGGCCCTGGCGGCTTGCGACGGCATCGACGGCGGTTTCCACAGCGAAGCCCGTTCGCAGCTCGGCAACATACGCCGTGCCGTGGGCAGTGTGCTGCCAGCCGAGGTGAGCGACTATTGCCCGGCCGAGGCCATGCTCGAACCGTCGTTCTTCTGCGAGACGCTGGGCCTTCAGGGCCGCATGGACTTCCTGCAGATGGACGGGGCGCGCCCGGGGCGTTGCATACTCATAGAGCAGAAGTCGGGCAAGGGGGCGTTCCCGCCGGGGCCCGACCCCGACACGCCCCGCCACCAGGAGCGCCACTACGTGCAGTTGCTGCTCTACATGGCCCTGTTGCGCTATGGCCACGGGCGCCCCAATGCCGACATACGCGCCTTCCTGCTTTATTCCCATTACCGCAACAGCCTGCTCAAGGTAGGTCCCGCGCCCGAGTTGCTGTGCCGGGCGCTCATGCTGCGCAACCAGGTTGTGTGGTGTGAGCTGTGGTATGCGCGCGGAGGCATCAGCGTGCTGGGCAGGCTCACCCCCGACAATTTCAATGTCGGCGGCCAGTCGGGCCGGCTTTGGGAGCAGTTCACGCGCCCGCAGATAGAGCGCCTGCTGCTGCCCGTGCGCCGGGCCACGCCGCTTGAGCGTGCATATTACTTCAGGTTGATGACGTTTTTGGAGCGCGAGCACCTGCTGTCGAAGATTGGCAACAAGACGAAAGAGAACTCGGGCTTCGCCGCCAAGTGGCACGACACGCTCGAAGAGAAGCTGCAGGCCGGCAACATATTCTACCGGCTGTCAATCGACAGCCTTGTGCCCGAGGCAGAAGGTGGCTCGGGCATAGGGCGCGTAAGGCTGCGCTTTGCAGCCGACACCGATGCCGAGGGCGCCAATTTCCGTCCGGGCGACATAGTCATATTGTATTCTTACCAGAGCGGCCGTGAGCCCGACGCGCGGCGGGCGGTGGTCATGCGTGCCACCGTTGTGGCCATATCCACGGCCGGCATAGAGCTCAGCCTACGCAATCCGCAGACCGACAGCCGCGTGTTCAGCCGTCCGCCGGGCTATGCCTGGGCCGTTGAGCACGACCTGTTTGAGTCGTCTTTCTCGTCGCTCTACCGCGCCATGCACTCGTTTCTGTCGGCACCGGCCCAGCGGCGCGACCTGTTGCTGTCGCAGCGCAGGCCCCGCGTGGATGGCTCGGTGGAGCTTGCCGGCGATTACGGGGCGTTCAACGGGCTTGTGCTCCATGCCATGCAGGCCCTCGACTTCTTCATTGTGATAGGCCCGCCCGGCACGGGCAAGACCTCGTTTGCCATGCTCAACATCCTAAGCGAAGAACTGTTGCACCCCGGAACGGCCGTGCTCGTCATGGCATACACCAACCGTGCCGTCGACGAGATATGCTCAAAGCTGTCCGGTAGCGGCATCGACTTCGTGCGGCTGGGCTCGGCCCTGGCTTGCGCCGAGCCCTACCGGCCTTACCTTCTCAGCCAGAAGGTGGCCTGCTGCAAAAGCGTCGGCCAGGTGCGCCAGGCCATATCGTCGGCCAGGGTGGTGTGCGCCACCACGTCGGCCGTCAACTCCAACCCGGCGCTCCTGCAGCTTAAGCGTTTCAGCCTGGCCATCATCGACGAGGCGTCACAGATACTCGAGCCCCACGTGGTGGGCATCCTGGGGGCCACTTCGGGCGGCGTGGAGTCGATAGGGCGCTTTGTTCTCATCGGCGACCACAAGCAGTTGCCGGCCGTGGTGCAGCAAACGCCCGACGAGTCGGCCGTGGCCGACCCGCTGTTGCGCGCCATCGGCCTCACCGACTGCCGCGACTCGCTATTCGAGCGGCTCTTGCGGGCCCACCGATCCGACCCCGCCGTGGTCTACATGCTGACGCGCCAGGGCCGGATGCACCACGACATAGCCTCGTTTCCGAGCCGGGCGTTCTATTCGGGGCTGCTCTGCGAGGTGCCGCTGGAGCACCAGCAGCGCCCCCTGCCGCCCCCTGCGGGCTGTGCCGACGAGGTAGGCCGCTTGGTCGGGGGGCACCGGGTGTCGTTCGTCTCGGTGCATCCCGACGCCTCGGATGGCTCCGACAAGGTAAACACGGCCGAGGCTCGGGTCATCGCCCGGGTGGTGGCTGCGGTGCGCTTGGCCTGTGGCGACGGCTTCGACCCGGCTGTTTCGGTAGGCGTCATCGTGCCCTACCGCAACCAGATTGCCGCCGTGCGCGATGCGTTGGTGCGCGCCGGGGTGTCCGAGGCGCATCAGATTGGCATCGATACCGTGGAGCGTTACCAGGGCAGTCAGCGCGATGTGATAGTCTACGGGTTTACTGTGCGCAAGCGATATCAACTCAATTTCCTTACGTCGAATGTGTTTTTCGAAGACGGCAAGCCCATCGACCGCAAGCTGAACGTGGCCATGACCCGTGCGCGCGAGCACCTCGTGATGGTGGGTTGCGCCGGTTTGCTTGCCTGCAATGAGGTCTTTGCCGCCCTTATAGACGCCGTGAGGCACGACGGCGGCTACCTCGAGGCCCGCTGACCGTGCTGCTGAGCGTCGGCGTTTGGGCACCGGACGGCGGGGCGGGGGTGGCGCTTTGCGTTGCGGCGGTGCCCCGGCCGTTGTCAGTCGGCGGCCCCGGCGGCCGCCTGTTCCAGCCTTCTCTGTATGTCGGCCATCTTTGTTCGCCGGGCAATGCTGAAGGTCTTGTCGTGCCGGTCGATGAAGTCGAAGAGTGCAAACGCCCTTTGCAGCAGCTCGTCGCCGCCAATGCCGGCCATCAGACCGGCTTCGGCGTAATACAGCTCGGCCAGCATCTCCATGCGTTCGGCGCGTTCCTCGGGAGGGAACCGCTCGAACGAGTCCATCACTTCGTCCATCGTGCATATATGGTAGAGCGAGTAAGGGCCCACGTATTGGTCGTACATGAGCCTTATCTCGTCTCTCTGTTTGCTTACGTCCTTCTTCATCACCAGTTCGAGAGCCTCGGCGAACTCGCGTATGAGGCGCAGTATATAGTCGCGTTTCAGCATGATTGTCGTTCGTTTATCTGTGTGGCACTTGCCACCCGCGGGGCAAAGGTAAGCAAAAAGTTTGGTAAATGCAGCCCGGCGCGGCCAGTTTTTACCCCCGGCGGTGCGTGTTGCCGCTGTCAGGGCGGTCTCGGCGCTGTTGCCGGTCAGGGGCGTTCGGCCCTGTATCTGAGCCACACCGTGCCGCAATCGAGGCGCTTCACGTCGGCGAGCGCCATCTTGGCGGGCATCCACCCCTCGTCGGCAATGCCGTCAAACACAGCCGTCTGCCCCTTCCTTCCGTCTATTCCCTGGCCAATCATGAGGCTTACCTCGTCGATAAGCCCGGCGGCAAGGAACCCGCCGTTGATGTTTCCGCCGCCCAGCAGGGCCAGCCTTTCCACGCCAAACTCGCCGCGCAGCGTCTTCATGGCCCCGGCCAGGTCGATGGCCGGGTTGCCCACGGCTATGTAGGATATGCCCTCGCTGCGCAGCATGTTGAGGTATTCAAGCGGTGCCCGTTCGCTCGTGATGCAAAGTAGCGGCACCCCGTCTATCTCGTTCGACGGCCACTGCAGCCTCCCCATGGTGTCTGCGGCAATGGCATATCCCTCTGCCTGTTGCGCCATGTAGAACGAAGGCCTGCCCACCGGGGCCGGGTCTTTTGCTGCGTAATGCCCTTCCAGTGCACTGTAGTGCTCCATTGTCACCCTCCCTTCGAGCGTCGAAGGGCAGTCCAGCTCGTCCAATGCCGTGTAATACTCGTCGCCGCTGATCTTGTCTACCATAGAGCAGTCGATGCGCCCGTCTATTGATGCCATCATGTGGCAGATGATGTAAGGTCTCATAATGCTACTTGTCATGTTGTTGTCGTTTTGCTGTTTCATGCCGCCGCCCGGCGCATACAGTCGGCGCGTGCGGCCTTTGGCGGGCCAATGCGGCCTGCCGGGTGCAAAGTTACGGCTTGTGGCGCAAAACCATGGCATACGGATTACGCATTGATGTATACATTTCACTTTGTCTCTGCGTGCCCGCCGCCGCAGCAGGCCCTGCACCGCCCGTGGGCGTCAGCGTGCCCTCAGTTGCCAGAAAGCCACGGCGGCGGCCGCCGCGACGTTGAGCGAGTCAACTCCGTGGGCCATAGGTATGCGGGCAACATAGTCGGCGTCGGCAATAGTCTCGTGCGGCAGTCCGTCGCCCTCGGTGCCCATCACTATGGCCAGGCGCGGCTCACTGGCGAGCGCCGGGTCGTCGATGGCCACCGAGTGGGGCGTCAGTGCCATGGCCACGGTGCGGAAACCGTGGTCGCGCAGCGAGCCCGCGGGCCCGTCGAGCCACGTCCACGGCACGAGGAAGACGCTGCCCATCGACACGCGCACGGCCCTGCGGTTGAGCGGGTCGCACGAGTTGCGCGTCAGCAGCACGGCGTCTATGCCCAGGGCGGCGGCCGAGCGGAATATGGCCCCTATGTTTGTCGTGTCGACAACGCCGTCGATTACCACCACGCGCCGTGCCCCGCGGCACACCTCGGCCACGGTTTTCATGGCCGGGCGGCGCATGGCGCAGAGCACGCCCCGCGTCAGCACGTAGCCCGTCAGCCGCGCCAGCAGGTCGCGGTCGCCGGTGTATACGGGTATGCCGGAGCACGCAGCGATGATGTCTTTGGCGTCGCCCCCGATGTGCTTGCGCTCGCACAGCAGTGCCAGCGGCTCGTAGCCGGCGCCGATGGCCACGCGTATCACCTTCGGGCTCTCGGCAATGAACACTCCGGCGGCCTCGTCCTTGCGGTTGCGCAACTGCGCCTCGGTGAGCGTGCTGAACACGTCCACCCCGGGATGCGCCAGCGAATAAATGTTTATTACAGGCATGTGTGTGTCTGATTTCTTGTCTGGCTGCAAATTTACAAAAATGGGCCGGCATGGCAAAGCTTATCGTGCAAAACATGGATGTGGGGCCGCAGGCACTGTTGCCGGCGACAGGGCGGCCGGTGTGGGCGCAGCCGTCGGTGTGGCATTTTTGTAAAATATTGCCATGATGCGTGCGCTCCCGCCCAACTGCCTGGCCTGCAGCGGGTTGCAACAAGGGCCGGACGGGGTTGCCAAACGGCCCGTTCGGCCGGCCCGTATGGCCCGTTTCGCCTCCTCGTATGGGCCGTTTGGCAATCCTGTGGCGCCCCCGCTCCTTTTTTCCGGGGCTTTTGTCATGGTTTGTCATGGCCCTTGCGGCCCTGCTGACTGCGCCCCGGCCTGTGGCGCTTGTGGCTGTGGCGGTTGGCTGCGCCCACGACGTTGAGTGCCGCCGCAGCGCTTGCCGGTGTGGCATCAGGCGGCTGCCTTGGGGCGCAAAACGTGGTTTCTGGGCCGCTTTTAAGTAATGTTGGAATATTTTCGACAATATTTAACAGCCAACTTCGGCAGAAATCACTATTTTTGCAGGCGCTTAGAAATGCCAGGCGAGTGCCGTGGCATTGCCAAACATTGTTTGTTTTTTCCTGTAATAGATAAGAAAATGGAGTTCATTCAATTTGTTATTGACTTTATCTTGCACATCGACCAGCACATGGTGCAGCTCGTGCAAGACTATCACCAGTGGACGTATGCCATACTGTTTGTCATCATCTTCTGCGAGACGGGGCTCGTGGTGACACCCTTCCTGCCCGGCGACTCGCTGCTCTTCGTGGCAGGGGCCATCACGGCGCTGCCGGGCATGCCCCTCGAGATAGGCTGGCTCGTGCTCGTGGTCTTCGTGGCGGCGGTGCTGGGCGACTCGTGCAACTACATGATAGGCCACTTCTTTGGCAAGAAACTGTTTGCCAATCCGAACTCAAAGATATTCAAGCAGGCTTATCTTGAGAAGACCCACGCCTTCTTCCGCAAGTATGGCGGCAAGACAATCATACTTGCCCGCTTCGTGCCGATAGTTCGCACGTTTGCCCCTTTCGTGGCCGGCATGGGCAAGATGCACTATTTCTACTTCATGGTCTACAACCTTACGGGGGCCGCCCTGTGGGTGGGGCTGTTCTGCTTTGCCGGCTATTTCTTCGGCGACCTGCCTTTCGTGCAGCAGAACCTCAAGCTCCTGCTGCTGGCGATAATAGTCATCTCGGTGCTGCCGGCGGTCATCGAGGTGGTCAGGGCCAGGCTCAAGCGCGACTGACGGCCTTGCAACGGGGTGTGGAAATGGCATTGACAAAGCATTGATGATATGATGAAATATGTGTTGACTGGCGTTGCTCTGATGCTCGGCATGGCTGCTGCGGCGCAGACGTTCACCGCCGTGACGAGCACGGAGGGCCGCGAGTGGAAGGAAAGCAAGGTGAGGCTGGAGCGCAATGCCGTGGCCGAGCCGGCGCTTGTGGTCGACGGCAGCGAGACCGGGACGCCCTTCTACCACTGGGGCCACTGCTTCAACGAGCTGGCATGGGACGCGCTCTGCATGCTGCCCGAGGCCGACCGCGAGGAGCTATTGCACCGCATGTTCGCCCCCGACGGCGACCTGCGGTTCACCATGGGCCGCATACCGATGAACGCCAACGACTATGCGCGCTCGTGGTACAGCTGCGACGAGGTGGCGGGCGACTTCGAACTGAGGTATTTCAGCATCGACCGCGACCGCCAGGCCATCATTCCCTTCATACGGGCGGCGCAGAAGCATGTGCCGGGAATGACGTTCTGGGCGTCGCCCTGGTGCCCGCCGAGCTGGATGAAGATTAACGCCGACTACCCGGTGCGCAGCGACAGGAAGTACAACACTATGGATGCGCGCAAGGACTATCTGCTCTATGGCGGGGCGGCGGGCGACCGCGACGACTACAAGGCGCCCACGGGCAAGACCTTTCCCGACCCGCTCTCGCACACCGACTACATGATTCAAGACCCCCGCTACCTTCAGGCCTATGCCGACTACTTCTGCCGTTTCGTCAGCGAATATGCCGCCGAAGGCATAAAGATTGGCATGGTGATGTTTCAGAACGAGGCCTGGAGCTATACGCCATACCCCGGGTGCGCTTGGACTCCCGAGGGCATCATCCGTTTCAACGTGAAATATCTCGTGCCGACCATGAGGCGTGAGCACCCTGAGGTCGACGTTTTCTTCGGCACGATAAACACCAACCGGTTTAACATAATAGACCGGGTGCTCTCCGACACGGCCATGGCCGCCGCCGTCAGGGGCGTGGGCCTGCAGTGGGAGGGCGGCCAGCTGCTGCCCGGGCTGCGCAAGAAGTATCCCGGCATGCGCTTTGTGCAGACCGAAAGCGAGTGTGGCTGGGGTTCGTTCGACTGGCGGGCGGCCGAGCATACCTTTGAGCGCATCAACCATTACTTGGGCAACGGCTGCGAAGACTACACCTTCTGGAACGCTGTCTTGGCCGACAATGGCATGAGCACATGGGGCTGGAAGCAGAACGCCCTGGTGCGTGTCGACTCAAAGAAGCGCACGTTTACGCTCACGCCCGAGTATTACGCTGTGAGCCATTACACGCGGTTCATACCGCAGGGCTCGCGCATAGTGGGCTTCGTTGCGGGCGGCAAGCAGGGCCAGCCGGTGCTGGTGGCTCGCACGCCAGAGGGAAAGCTGGCCGTCATGGCGGGCAACTTTGCCGACAGCGAGCGCACCGTGACGCTGCGCATAGGCAAGAAATATCTTAACATGGCCATGGCGCCGCACTCGCTCAACACCTTTGCAGAGCGGTAAGCGGGCGACCGTTTCATGCCAGGTTGCAATGGATGATGTAACCGTCTGACCCTCAGCTGATTGCCAAACGGGCCGTTTTGTAGTGCAAAACGGCCCGTTTGGCATCGCAATACGTGCCGTCCTGCACTGCAGAACGGCACGTATTGCCATCCGGGCCTTATGCCCGGGGGCTGTGGCGGGCCGGCGGCGGCCCGTCACATGGCATTTTCCACGGTCCATGTGCACGAGTCTTCAATCACCGTCTTGCCGCTCTTGCCCACTATGCGTATGGTGTTGCGGCCCTCGTCCAGCCCGACCCCCTTCCAAACGGCCCGCCTTATGTCGTCGGGCCGGGCCCGGCCTATTTTCTTGCCGTTGACATACAGCGTGGCCTCTTTGAGGTTGGTGTAGGCCTTGATGTCGGTCACCGGGTGCTTGCGGCGGTCAAAACGCTTGCTGCAAAGGTGGAGCATGGGTTGTGGGTTCCAGTTGGCCTTGTAGAAATAAAAGGCGTCTTTGCGAGTCTTGCGGTCGTAGGTGACCATCCCCTTGTCGTTGATTCCGGGCGTGTCGCCCTCGTCTTTTATGCTCGACTGCATGTCGGAAAACTGCCACACGGTCTTAGTCCACAGCCACGGCCGCTCCTTGATGGCCCGCCAGTAGCCCTCGTGGCACACAGCCTGGTATTCTTCGGGGTGGTAAGTGCCCGGAACGTCGTCTTCCTTGTAGTACAGCGGGTCGGCGTGCTGCACGGTGCTGCCGCCGCGCCCGTATTCCGACACACCCACGGGCGTGCCCCCCGAGTTGCGGCGGGCGTTGTCGAAGAACTTGGCGGCGTCTGTCTCGGCGTTCTTCCAGCCTGTGTATTTGTTCCAGGCAATGAGGTCGGAGCACCCCAGGTAGCGCGTCTGGTCTACGCAGGTGGCAAAGGTGGTAAGCCGGGTGGGGTCGAGCCGGTGGTAGAGGTCGTTGAGCTCGCGTATCATCGGCAGCGGGTCGTCGTATTCGCGGAACCGCTTGCCGTCGCTCACGAGCACCTCGTTGAATATCCCCCAGAAGCACACCGACGGGTGGTTCATCTTCTGGTAGACCATCTCGTGCAGCGTCTGGCGGGCGTTGTCGGCCACGTTGTTTACGTAGCCCGTATAGTCGTAGCCGCCGGGGCCGCACAGGGCTATCTCGCTCCACAGCACAATGCCCCGCTCGTCGCTCAGGTTGTAGATGGTTTCGCCCTGCGGATAGTGAGACAGCTTCACCATCGTTGCCCCGCTCTCCATGATGAGCTGCATGTCGGTTTCGTGCTGGCTGCGGCCCATGGCGCTGCCGTAGCCCTTGAAGTCTTCGTGGCGGTTGAAGCCGTAGAGGGGGTATGGCCGTCCGTTGAGCATGAAGCCGCGCTCGGCGTCGACGCTGAACGAGCGCAGGCCGGTGTGTTGCGTCACGCAGTCTACCACCTGCTGCCCGCGCATCAGCTCAACCCTGACATCGTATAGGTACGGGTTTTCGCGGCCCTGCCACAGGTTGGGCCTGTCGACGGCCAGCCTCTGGCTCACGCTGCTGCCTGTTGCCGCCGTCTCGTCCCGGGCCACTGTGCGCCCGGCGGCGTCGGTGATGGTGGTGCGCAGGCGCAGGCTTGCGTCGCCGGTAGTTATCGACAGCATGGTGGTCACGGTCAGTTCGGCGCGCCCGGCGTCTGCCTTGTCCTGCCTGATTAGCACCCCGGGCGAGCCGTAGAACAGCGGCGAGATGCAGTCGGGGCCGGTGGTGATGAGCCTCACGGGCCGGTGTATGCCGCCATAGACGTTGAAGTCGCCGCTGATGGGCAGCACGTCGGAGCGCAGGGCGTTGCCCGCCCACACCTCAAGTTCGTTGTCGCCGGGGCCAACCATGCCCGTTATCTCTACGCAGAAAGCCGTGTAGCCGCCTTTGTGCGTGCACGCCGAGCGCCGGTTGACATATACGTCGGACACCGAGTTCACCCCCTCGAAGTAAAGGAACAGCCTCCGCCCCTGCATCTGCGGGGTGACGTCGAGCTTGCGCCTGTACACCATTGTCTCGCGGTTGTAGTGCCGCTTGCCGTCGTCGTAGGCAGCGTTCCATGTGTGGGGCAGCGTCACAGGCGTGCGCTTTGCCTTCATGTTGGTCTCGGCAATGGGCGCCACGGTCCACCCCTCGTTTATTTCTGTGTCTGTGCGGGGCTGAGCCTGCGCCGTGGCGGCAGCCATGGCGGCAAGCAGCAGCATGGCTGCAGTGATGATGTTGCGTTTCATTTGATGTGCTATTTGATGGTTATCTTGCCCACGTCTTGCAGTGTCATCCTCATGGTGGGGGCCTTCACGTTGTCGAGGGTCAGGTTTTCTATTGGCTGCTCGGGCAGCCCCTTGGCGTTGATGAGCGTCTTGCACTCGTCGATGGTGACGTCCTTGAATGTCAGGTTGGCGAATTTCGGCGTGAGCTTTCCTATGGGCCTCGCCGGCAAACGGTCGGCCAGGTTGCCCACCCAGCGCCGCGAGCCGAGCATGTCGAAGTTGATTGCCGTGCCCGAACACGACTTTATGTGCAGCTTCTCAAGCCATACGTTGTCGCATCCGCCCCCTCTGGGCCGCCGTGTCTTGATGTATATTGGGAACTTCGGCGCCTCCATCGTCACGTCGGTGGCGTAGACATTGCGTACCATGCCCGCCGTCTCGCTGCCTATGGTGATGCCGCCCACGCCGCGCTTCACGGTGCAGTGGCGTATGACCACGTTCTCGGTAGGGCGCGCTCGGTCCACCCCGTCGTCGCCCCTTCCGGCTTTCAGCGTGAAGCAGTCGTCGCCGCAGTCGAGCGTGGTGTACTCGATGAGCGAGTTGACCGACGAGTCTATGTCTATGCCGTCGGTGCGGCCGTGGCCGTGGCTGCTCACGGTGACACCCCTGATGATGGTGTTCTCGCAGTACACCGGCACAATGTTCCAGAATATGGAGCGCTCAAAGGTGACCCCTTCTACCAGGATGTTCCTGCAGTTGACGGGCCCGAAGAACACCGGCATGAATATGTCGGCCCCGTTGCTGCCGTCGAACACCCTGTCGGCGAGCGGCACTCGGCATATCGAGTCGCTTATTCCCTTGTCCATGCGGCGTGTCAGTTCGCAGTCGTATTCGGGCGCAATGAGCTTTCCCCCGCCTGTCACTGCAATGTTCTCGGCGCCGTTGGCGTAAACCATGGCCCCCATGGAGTAGAGGTCGATGCCCTCGTTGCGCGTGAGAACCGCCGGCAGGTAGTCGCTCACGTTGCCGCTGAAATGCAGTTCGGCGCCCCTTTCCACCCTCAGGTTCACATTGCTTTTCAGTTCGATGCGGCCCGTAAGCCATTTCCCTTCGGGCACAACGACAGTTCCCCCTCCCTGCCCGGCAATGCGGTCGATGGCTTTCTGTATGGCCTTGGTGGCCATCTTGCCCTGTCTGGCTCCGGTTTTCGATATGCTCAGCGAGCGGTCGGGAAAAGAAGGGCGCACGGGCTGGGGCATGTCGAAAGGCGCTTCCACCGGTTCGATGGCCTCGGGCAGCTGTGCGCCGGCCTGCATGGTGACTATTGCCATGGCTGTGACGGCAAGCAGGCGTGTGGCTTTTAGTAGTTTCTTCATTGCGTTTGTTGTTGTTCGTTTGTTTATGGTTGTGGTTGCAAATATACGTCAATAAATGCCCATTGATTGTGTAATATCGTACAAAAACTTGCATTATCGTACGTTTGCCGCCCTTATGCAGGGCCGCCATGGGCTTTTGGCGTGCGGCCGAAACATTGTTGCATGCACCCTGCCCAAGCCTGCGGGCGCATGGCCCGGGGGTAAACCGCAGCCCCGGCGGCACCAAGTGGTGGGCCTGTCATTGCAGGGGGGCGTTGCAATATCGGCCGTTCGGCGTTGCAATACGGGCCGTTCGGCAATGTAATACGGGCTGTTTCGCAACTCAAAACGGCCCGTATTGTAACGCATTGAGTGCCAGGGTGTTGGTGGTGTTGCGCAGTGTGGTGTCATGCCGGGTGCTGCCAGAGGGCATGGTGAATCGCGGCCGGGGGGGCCAGGGTGGCATCTATGTGGCCACAGCCTGCACATGCCGCCAGCCATGGCGGGCGGCGCTGGCTGCCGCCCGCCCCTTGGCCGACGGGCCGCTTGAGGCGTGGGCGTAGGCCGGGGCTGCATTTTTACAGTGTGCAATGGCTGCTGTTTGCCATATTTTTCGTAATTTTGCAGGCACATTCCGGAACGTAATATATTATAAGGTATACCATTTATGAATATTGAAGCAATGATTGCCGATGCCGTGAAAGCCGGCATCAAGGCCATATATGGGCAGGACGTGCCCGACAAGATGGTTCAGTTGCAGAAGACCAAGCGTGAGTTTGAAGGCAACCTGACACTGGTTGTGTTCCCATTCCTCAAGGTTTCAAAGAAGAAACCCGAAGAGACGGCCGAGGAGATTGGCCGTTACCTTGTTGACAATTGCACCGCAGTGGCATCCTACAACGTGGTCAAGGGCTTCCTCAACCTTGTAGTGTCAAAGGCGGCATGGGTGGAGCTGCTCAACGACATCGACGCCGACCCGGCATACGGAGAGCGCAAGGCAGCTGCCGACGCGCCCCTGGTGATGATAGAATACTCGTCGCCGAACACCAACAAGCCACTGCACCTGGGCCACGTGCGCAACAACCTGCTGGGCTGGAGCCTTGCCCAGATAATGCAGGCCAACGGCAACCGCGTGGTGAAGACAAACATCGTGAACGACCGAGGCATACATATCTGCAAGTCGATGCTGGCGTGGCTTAAGTGGGGAAACGGCGAAACGCCTGAGTCGAGCGGCAAGAAAGGCGACCATCTGATAGGCGATTACTATGTGGCCTTCGACAAACACTACCGCGAAGAGGTAAAGGAGCTTGCGGCAAAGTATGTGGCCGAGGGCATGGCGGCCGACGAAGCGGAGAAGAAAGCCAAGGAGGAGGCACCGCTGATAAAGGAGGCCCACGAGATGCTGGTGAAGTGGGAGCAGGGCGACGAGGACGTACGTGCGCTGTGGCGCAAGATGAACTCGTGGGTGTACGCCGGCTTCGACGAGACCTACAAGGCTCTCGGCGTTGGCTTCGACAAGATATATTATGAGTCGGACACTTACCTGAGGGGCAAGGCCAAGGTAGAGGAAGGGCTGGCAAAGGGCCTCTTCGAGCGCCACGAAGACGGCAGCGTGTGGGCCGACCTGGCCGCCGACGGGCTCGACCAGAAGCTGTTGCTGCGCTCAGACGGCACGTCTGTATATATGACACAGGACATTGGCACGGCCGAGATGCGCTTCAACGACTACCCGATAGACAAGATGATATATGTGGTAGGCAACGAACAGAACTACCATTTCCAGGTGCTCTCGATACTGCTCGACAGGCTTGGCTTCAAGTGGGGCAAGGAACTGGTGCACTTCTCCTACGGAATGGTGGAGCTGCCCAACGGAAAGATGAAGAGCCGCGAGGGCACCGTGGTCGATGCCGACGACCTGATTGCCGAGATGATTGCGCAGGCCCGCCGCACAAGCGAGGAGCTCGGCAAGTTTGACGACATCAGCGAGGAGGAGCGAAACGAGATTGCGCGCATCGTGGGCATGGGCGCGCTGAAGTATTTCATACTCAAGGTTGACGCCCGCAAGAACATGCTTTTCAACCCCGAAGAGTCGATAGACTTCAACGGAAACACCGGCCCGTTCATACAATACACCCATGCGCGCATACGCAGCATACTGCGCAAGGCCGAGGCCGAAGGCGTAGCTGTGCCCGAAAAGCTCGATGCCGCAGGGGCGGAGTTGGCAGACAAGGAAGTGGAACTGATACAGAAGCTCAACGAGTTTGGCGCTGCTGTGGAGCAGGCCGGCAAGGACTACAGCCCGAGCGGCATTGCCAACTACTGCTACGAGCTCACGAAAGAGTTCAACCAGTTCTATCACGACTACTCAATCCTTAAGGAACCCGATGCCGCAAAGAAGGTGTTGCGCCTCGTCCTGGCACGCAATGTGGCCAAGACCATAAAGAACGGCATGGCACTGCTCGGCATAGAGGTGCCCGAAAGAATGTGAGTCAAGGCATAATGCACAATTCATAATGCATGATTGGCTGCGCGGTAAGCTGCAGAGTAGCAAGCCGGCTGTTTGTCGTTAGGCGGTGAACAGCGCGCTTGACGACTCGCTCCGCACCATGGCGCCCGCATCATAGGCGTTGTCGTGGCAAGCGGTTGTGGCATGCTTAACCGCAAGGCACGTGGTTGTCACGCGCTGTCAGCAATCCAATTGCGCATTCTGAATTGTGCATTATCAATTGTTCCATCGATAAACTGTGCATTGTGCATGGTGAATCATCAATTGCCCCGTCCTTTAATTATGCATCGTGAATTGTGAATTATGAATTATCAGAATCCTCCGGACTACAGGACTGACACCATGTTGCCGTTGCCGATGGAGGTGAGGGCCGACGCCTGGGCTGTCGATGCGGCTTGCAGCGGCAATCCGGGGCCCATGGAGTACCGTTGCGTCGACCTGGCCACAGGCGCCCAGGTGTTTCATTTCGGGCCTGTGTACGGCACTAACAACATCGGCGAGTTTCTCGCCATAGTGCATGCCCTTGCCCTCATGGACCGCCATAAGTTGCGAAAGGCCATCTATTCGGACAGCTACAACGCCATCCTTTGGGTTAATAAGCGGAAGTGCAAGACCAAGCTCGAGCGCACGCCACAAACCGCCCAGCTCTTTGATATCATAGCCAGGGCAGAGCATTGGCTGGCCACCCACGCCTACACAACGCCCATAATAAAGTGGGAAACGAAGAAGTGGGGCGAGGTGCCCGCCGACTTCGGGCGCAAGGGCTGACCGTCTTGTTTGTTTACAACTTGCGGCCGGCCGGGCAGTGCCGGCCAAATGGCGCTCCGAAACGGCCCGTTTCGCACTGCCGTATGGCCCGTTTGGCGCGTCAGTATGGCCCGTATTGCAAGGCATTCCGGCATGTCTGTTCAAGTGCTTGTGCCACAGCGCGTTGCCCGGGTGGGCGCGGCGGCCGTCGTGTAGGTAATGTTTGTTTACATCCGAGCCGTCTGCCCGAGCTGCCGCAGGGCTTTTGCACCATGGCCGCGGCAGCATTCCGGGCAGCCATCGTAACATGCTTTGCGCAACGCCCGAAACCCCGCCGCAGGTCATAAACCGCCCGGCAAAGGTTAAATAAATATAAAACAAAGGTCGCGCCGGCGTCCAATCACATTTTATTATGGAGAAAAATACTACCTTTGCAGACCGATTATTGCGGGGATAATCCTTAGAGTCCCCATAGGGCGGTGTGTTAATAGCCATGTCTTTGGCCAGGCCTGGCGGTTAGTGAATCGCCGTCCAACCCTGTGGCAACGCCGCAGGCGATAATGAACAAATGTTTTTTAGTAGTAAAATTAAAAGTTAAAATGAACACTTTAAGTTACAAGACTATTTCCGCTAACAAGGAAACAGCCAAGAAAGAGTGGGTTGTGCTCGACGCAAGCGACCAGATAGTGGGTCGCCTTTGCTCAAAGGTGGCAAAGCTGTTGCGTGGAAAGTATAAGCCCAACTTTACTCCTCACGTTGACTGTGGAGACAACGTTATCATCATCAACGCCGCCAAGGTGGTGTTCTCCGGCAAGAAAGAGACCGACAAGGTCTACACTCGCTACACTGGTTATCCCGGAGGCCAGCGCTTTAACTCGCCCGCCCAGCTGCGCAAGCAGAAGGACGGTGTGGAGAAAATCTTGCGCCATGCCGTGAAGGGAATGCTCCCCAAGGGCCCGTTAGGCCGCAGCCTGATGAACAACCTCTATATATATGAGGGCACAGAGCATAAGCACGAGGCTCAGAAGCCAAGGACAATAGATATTAACCAGTATAAATAAGCATTCAGATAATGGAAGTAGTTAACGCAATTGGCCGCCGCAAGGCCGCCGTGGCTCGTGTATATCTCACCGAAGGCACAGGCAAGATTACTATCAATAAGAAAGACTTAACTGAATATTTCCCCTCTGCCATACTCCAGTATGTGGTTAAGCAGCCCCTGCAGCTGCTCGAGGTTGAGGGCAAGTATGACATAAAGGCCAACCTCGACGGTGGCGGATTCACCGGACAGAGCCAGGCTCTGCGCCTCGGAATCGCACGCGCCCTCGTAAAGGTTAATGCCGAAGACAAGAAGAACCTCAAGGATCACGGATTCCTCACACGCGACTCTCGCGTTGTAGAGCGCAAGAAGCCGGGTCGTCCGAAGGCACGTCGTCGCTTCCAGTTCAGTAAGCGTTAATTCCTCGTTGGCGTCCCGTCCGGGTGCCACGGGCTGTGGGCAGTGCCGCTTGCCGGGCCAAGCTGCCTGACAGACGGGCAACCGCCATGGCCGGGACAAGGAAAACTGGACATCGTTTAGTATCTAAACCTGCAGGACTCTGCTGCGGCCGGTCAGGCCAGACCATGCCCTCCGTCCGACAGGCTCACGCCGATGGGCAGGGCAGGGCAACCGCAACCGATTACCGGCAGGCTGATTCTAATCATAGAATAAAAAAGAAAGTAAACAACAAACAAAACATTTTAGAGAACAATGTCAAGAACAAACTTTGATATGCTGCTGCAGGCTGGCTGCCACTTCGGCCACTTGCACCGTAAGTGGAACCCCGCAATGGCTCCTTATATCTACACCGAGCGTAACGGAATCCACATCATAGACCTCCACAAGACGGTGGCTAAGATTGACGAGGCTGCCGATGCGCTGAAGCAGATTGCACGTTCAGGCAAGAAGATCCTGTTCGTAGCTACTAAAAAACAGATAAAGGACGTGATTGCCGAGAAGGCTACCAGCGTCAACATGCCTTATGTGATAGAGCGTTGGCCGGGCGGCATGCTCACCAACTTCCCCACAATCCGCAAGGCTGTAAAGAAGATGGCCAACATCGATAAGCTCATGAACGACGGCACATACGCCAACCTTTCAAAGCGTGAGTTGCTGCAGATTTCGCGCCAGCGCGCCAAGCTCGAGAAGAACCTCGGCTCTATCGCTGACCTGACCCGCCTGCCGTCGGCCATCTTCGTGGTCGACGTGCTCAAGGAAGCCATCGCTGTGAAGGAGGCCAACCGCCTCGGAATACCTGTGTTCGGCATCGTGGACACCAACTCTAACCCCAAGAACATCGACTTCGTGATACCGGCCAACGACGACGCCAAGGACAGCGTTGAGGTGATACTCAATGCTTGCTGCGCCGCCATCGCCGAGGGCTTGGAGGAGCGCAAGGCCGAGAAGGCCGACGAGGCTGCCGCACAGGCACAGGCTGAGGCCGGCGAGGACAAGCCCAAGCGTGCCCGCAAGGCCCGCAAGGATGCCCCCAAGGCTGCCCAGGACGCTCCCGCTGCTGCCGCTCCCGCCGAGGAGGAGGCTGCCGAGGAAGCTCCCGCCGAGGCTTGACGAGAGTCTTTGCTGCAGGCCGCCGCTGGCTGTCCTGACGGCGCAGGGGCCACCCTTGAGTCGGGGAACGGCGCTCACGGCCTGTTGCTTACAACAAAAGCAAATAACAACAAACCATTAATCAACGAATAATTATGGCTGTTTCAATAGCAGATATACAGAAACTCCGCAAGATGACCGGTGCCGGTCTGTCTGATTGCAAGAAAGCCCTGACCGATTCTGAGGGCGACTTCGACAAGGCAATGGAGATAATCCGCGAGAAGGGTCAGGCCATCGCAGCCAAGCGCAGCGACCGCGAGACCTCCAACGGATGCGTGCTCGTAAAGGCAAGCGAGGGCTTTGCCGCCATCATCGCCTTGAAGTGCGAGACCGACTTTGTTGCAAATGGCGCTGATTACATCAAGCTGACACAAGACATACTTGATGCTGCCGTGGCTGCCAAGGCCAAGTCGCTCGACGAGGTAAAGGAACTTACCATTGCTGACGGCACAAAGGTTCAGGACGCCGTTATCGCTCGCTCCGGCATCACCGGCGAGAAGATGGAGCTCGATGGCTACAACTTCATCGAGGGTGACAACGTTTCGGTTTACGACCACATGAACAAGCACTTGCTCTGCACCATGGTTCAGACAAACAAACCAGCCGAGGAGCAGGCTCACGCCGTTGCCATGCAGGTGGCTGCAATGAATCCCGTGGCTCTCGACGAGGCCAGCGTACCCCAGGAAGTGAAGGACACTGAGCTGAAGGTGGCCATTGAGAAGACAAAGGAAGAGCAGGTGCAGAAGGCTGTTGAGGCCGCTCTGAAGAAGGCCGGGTTCAACCTTTACATCGCTGAGAACGAGGAACACCTGGCCGAAGGCATCCAGAAGGGCAACATCACCGAGGCTCAGGCCGAAGAGATTCGCCAGCTCAAGAAGACTACAGCTGAGCAGAAGGCTGCCAACCTGCCCGAGCAGATGGTGATGAACATCGCAAAGGGCCGTATGGCTAAGTTCTACAAGGACTCTTGCCTGCTCAACCAGGAGTTTATACAGGACAGCAAGCTGAGCGTTTCAGACTACCTGAAGGCTGCCGACAAGGACCTGACAGTGGTTGCGTTCAAGCGTTTCACACTCCGCGCCGAGTAAGGACTGTAATTTTTTTCATAACATATCTTCCACGGGCAGGGGCTTTCGTAAACCCTGCCCGTGGTTTTGTTTTCCAATCGCAGTGGCATGGCGTGCAGTGTAAATTGCGTATGCCGGCTTGTACCCGACTTTGTTTTGGCGGCCCAACTAATGCCTTCCGCCACCCGACGGGCGTGGGGCAGCCTGCACGCCATGGGGCGGTGTGGCGTAAAAGGATGTAAGAATATTTTGCCGCATGGTGTGTCTCGCCCAATGGCTTGTGATGCTGAGTGTTGTAAAACGGGCCGTTTTGTTGTCCGGAAAGGCCCGTTCTGCAAGGCCGGACGGGTCGTTTTGCAGACCAGTATGTGCCGTTTGGCCTGTGCGTATGCATGTTTGTGCAATCTGTGTCCGTTATTTTCAAATTGCGGGGCAGTGGCTATTGCAAAGCCTGATTGACCGTATTGTTTCAGCGAATTGTTGCTCTGCGGGTTTGTTTATGGTCTGTTCGCAATGCCGTCGGGCAGTTTTGCCATTGAGCAGTCCCGTATTTTGCAAGGTCGCCTAATTTCGGCGGCCCTGCCCGCCAATTGCCACTGCACATCAGTGGTAGGACGGCTGTAGCGATGGCGGCATTAAAAAACATTGCCGTTTGTTGTCACTTTCTCGGAAATTTTAAATAACTTTGGCCCGGCGTTGGCCCAGCCGGCGCAAAGGTATTGTACTCAGATGATGACTATATGAAGATTTTTGCTTTGTCAATGAACTATCCCCAACACAATATCGGGGCTGAAACAGCGTTATATAATAATGTAGAACCGGTGGTGTTCACCAAGGCCGATTCGGCCTTGCTTAAGGACAGGAAGCCCTTCTTCGTGCCCGACTGGTGCGAGCGGGTGGATTTCGAGGCCGAACTTGTGGTCAGGATATGCCGCCTCGGCAAGTGCATTCCCGAGAGGTTTGCCCATCGTTACTATGATGCCGTGACCGTCGGGGTTGGCTTTACTGCACGCGACGTGCTCGAGAGGCTGCGCGCCGGTGGCATGCCGTGGGAACTGGCCACGGGCTTCGACGGCTCTGCGGCCATAGGGCAGTGGGTTGACAAGGCGGCTTTCCTCGATGTGGCGTCGCTCTGTTTCCGCCTCGATGTCAATGGCGAGACGGCACAGGAGGGTTACACCGGCGACATGCTTTGCCCCATCGATGGCCTGATTGCTTACATAAGCCGCTTTTTCACGCTGAAGACGGGCGACATGATATTTACCGGCGCGCCCGCCAAGGCCACGCCGGTGAGCATCGACGACCACCTTGAGGGATACATTGCCGACCGCAAGGTGCTTGAATTTAATTGTAAATGATGTGATGAATAGATTCTGTTTCCTGTTGTTTGCCGCTCTTGTGTGGTGTTCGGGCCATGCCGCCGCGCAGGGTTTCTTCGACTTGACTGCCGAGCAAGTCAAGATCGATACGCTCTTGCCGCGCTTTGCTTATTCGCATAAGATAGGCTGCAACTACAGAGATTCGATTTATGACGTAACAATAGAATATCCCGAATTTGTAGACATGACCGAAGCCGACGTGCGGCGCTACAAGGCAATCACGTCTGATTCGCTGCCGGCCATGCCCGTGGTGACTTCCAAGATAGGCGTTGAGCGCAAGCAGGGCTCGCTCGACGTGTCGTTCATACCGCTCGTGTTCCGCGACGGTAAATACCAGAAGCTGGTGAGTTTTAAGCTGAACATCGTTGCGAAAGCAGCCAATACGACTATGAAACGTGCCACTTCGCGCGCTTCGGTGGCTTCTGCGGCCTCTCGATATGCTGAGCATTCAGTATTGAACAGCGGTAGGTGGGCCAAGATTCGCGTTCCTTCGAGCGGCGTATATCAGCTTACCGACGAGCTTGTCAGGCGCGCGGGGTTCTCTTCGCTTGAGCGTGTCAGGATATACGGGTATGGTGGCGAACTGCAGCCCGAGGCGCTCACGGGCGATTATCTCACCGAGACCGACGACCTCAAGCAGCTGCCTACGTGCACTGTTGGCGGCCGCCGGCTGTTCTATGCGCGCGGCCCAGTGAGCTGGTCGTCATCAAACGACCGTGTACGAAACTATTATTCTGATTACGGCTATTACTTCCTGACAGAGAGCGATGAGCCTGCCGCCACGCTCGACAGTGCGGCATTCGCAAGCTCTTTCTATCCTTCGGGCGACGACTACAACACCCTTTACGAGGTTGACGACTATGCTTGGTATCAAGGCGGGCGCAACCTTTACGACTCACAGGTGCTGCCCTTGGGCACAGCCTGCGACTACCAGCTGTCGAGCCCATCCACTTCGGGGCGCGGTTCGGTGCGCGTCGTGCTGTCGGCCTATGGCGCATCGTCGGCCACGGTGAGCGTCAACGACAGTGTGGTGGGCACAATCAACATATCGTCTTCCGGCGAATACGATGCCATGCGGGTGAGCTCGGGGCAGTACAGCGTGTCAAACCTCACCTCGTCTAACAAGATTACCATCACCGAGACGTCGGGCGGAACCATGCGCCTCGACTATATCGCTCTTCACAGCAATGAGCCCAAAGAGGCCCCGAGGCTGTCGTCGGCGTCGTTCCCGGTGCCAGAGTATGTCTATAACATCACCAACCAGGACCTGCATGCCCATGGGCCGGCCGACATGGTGATAATCATCTCTACGTCGCAACACTTGCGCGAACAGGCCGAAAGGTTGGCCGCATTGCATGTGCAGGCCGATTCGATGCGAGTGAGGATAGTGCCTGCCGACGAGATTTTCAACGAGTTTTCGAGCGGAACGCCTGATGCCACTGCCTACAGGCGCTATATGAAGATGCTGTACGACCGTGCCGAGACAGAGGCCGACATGCCCAAGTATCTTGTTTTGTTCGGCGATGGCGCCTGGGACAACCGCATGGTCACACAGGGATGGCGGGGATACTCGCCCGACGACTTCCTGCTCTGTTTCGAGAGTGACAACTCTTACAACCACATAGACTGCTATGTGTCTGACGATTTCTATTGCATGCTCGACGATGGCGAGACCATCCAGGACGGCAACAGCCGCTATTCGTGCTACGGCAAGCCCGACGTGGCTGTCGGCCGCTTCCCCGTCAGGACGGCAACCGAGGCCGGCATAATGCTCGACAAGCTCGAGCAGTATATGAGCAATGCCAATGCAGGGGCGTGGCAGAACACTATTGTGCTCATGGGCGACGACGGAAACAACAATGTGCACATGGTCACGGCCGACAGGGTGGCCAACATGGTGATGGCAGACCATCCGCAGTACAATGTGAGGAAGATAATGTGGGATGCCTACAACCGCGAGGTCACTTCTACGGGCAACAGTTATCCCGATGTGGTGAGGCTGGTAAAGCAGTACATGACCAACGGGGCGCTGGTGATGAACTACAACGGACATGGCTCAGCCAACAGCATTTCTCACGAGCAGGTGCTTGTGCTGAGCGACTTCCAGAGCGCTGTCTCGTCCAACCTTCCGCTCTGGGTGACCGCCGCATGCGACATCCTGCCCTACGACGGGCTTGAAGACAACATCGGAGAAGCTGCCGTCCTCAACCCGAGAGGTGGCGCCGTGGCATTCTACGGAACCACCCGCACTGTATTCACAAGCTACAACGAGAACATGAACATGGCCTTCATGCGCGAGCTACTCGACGATTCGGAGGGCTTGGTCTCTGTCGGCGAGGCGGCGCGCAGGGCCAAGGTGTATCTCGTCGAGGCCCAGTCGGGGGGCGACGTTACCGTAAACAAATTGCAGTTTACGCTGCTCGGCGACCCGGCGATGAAGCTGGCCATGCCCACTCTGGGTGCTGTGGTCGACAGCATCGGTGGCGTTGCCGTTGGCGAAGGCGGTACTGTGCGCCTCGGGGCCGGCTCGGAGGTTGTGGTAAGGGGGCGCATCCTCGACGGCAATGCCACCGCTTCGGGCTTCAACGGCACCCTGACGGCAACGGTGAGCGATGCGGAGCAAGAGGTCGTATGCAAGCTGAACAACACCGATCCGAACGACGGCTCTGACGAGGCGTTTGTGTTTACCGACCGTTCAAGCGTGGTTTTCAAAGGTTCAAACACTGTGTCGGACGGCCGATTCGAGTTTTCTTTCGTCGTGCCAAAGGACATTATGTATAGCGACGGCAACGGTCTGATAAACATCTATGCCGTAAACGACGACTGCACCAAGACTGCCGCCGGCGCAAGCTCGGCCATTACGTTCAACGGCTCGGCCGAGCTCAGCCCCGACTCCGTCGGCCCGGCGATATACTGTTACCTCAATTCGTCGTCGTTCACAAACGGGTCGTACGTCAATCCCACGCCGTATTTCGTCGCAGAGGTGTCTGACGAAGACGGAATCAACGCTTCCGGCGGTGGCGTGGGCCATGATTTGCAGCTCATCATCGACGGCGACATGTCGCAGACTTACGTGCTCAACGATTACTTCTCGTTTGATTTCGGCAGTTACAAGAGCGGAACGATAGGCTTCAGCATACCAACCCTGTCGGAAGGGGAGCACAGGTTGCAGTTCAGGGCGTGGGATGTGCTGAACAACTCTTCGACCTCCGAGCTTACGTTCAGGGTGGCGCGAGGCGTCGAACCGTCCATCATCGATGTTGAATGCACCGAGAATCCCGCCGTCACGGCCACGACATTCCGCATCATCCACGACCGCATCGGCAGCGAGCTTGACGTAGTGCTCGACTTGTTCGACATGAGCGGGCGCCACCTGTGGTCTTATTCAGAGACCGACGTGCCCACCGACAACGTGCTGACCATCGACTGGGACCTCACCGTGGGCGGCGGCCGGCGACTCGGCACGGGCGTTTACCTGTATCGGGTGCGTGCAAGTTGCGATGGCAGCAGCTACACGTCGAAGACCAAGAAACTGATAATAATAAGCAATAAATGATGACAATGAGCAATAAAAGGGCCCATGGCGGCGTTTTATGTTTAGTGTTCACCAAATAAAAAGTAATTTCACCAACATTCAATGAAGCATAATCCGAGAATATACGCTGCGCTGTTGTGCGTGTCGATGGCCGTTGCCGGTCATGCGCAAGACAAGCTGAGCGAGTTTAATCCTGTTGATCATGCGGTCATATCGCAGACCATTGCGCCCGACGCAAGGGCTGCGGGAATGGGCGATGTGGGTGTTGCCACCGACCCGGATGTCAATTCGCAGTACTGGAACCCGGCCAAATATCCTTTTTGCATCAGCCGGGCGGGCGTGTCGCTCAACTACACCCCGTGGCTCCGCCAGCTCGTCAACGACATCGACCTGGCTTACGTTGCCGGCTATTACCGCATAGGCGACTACAGCGCCGTGTCGGGTTCGCTGCGTTACTTCTCGCTCGGCGAGGTCATGACCTCGACCGAGGAGAACGCCATGAGCGTCAAACCCTATGAGATGTCCATCGATGTGGCTTACTCGCTCATGCTCAGCGACTACTTCTCAATTGCCGCGGCGATACGCTGGATATACTCCGACCTGCGCTACGACTACACCGAAGAATCGTCGCCGGCCTCGGCTTTCGCCGCCGACCTGGCGCTTTATTACAACAATTACTTCACCATGGGCAGCCGCGAGTGCCAGATTGGACTCGGAATGAACATAAGCAACGTGGGCAGCAAGATAACTTATTACGGCGACAACCGCAGTCAGTTCCTGCCGGCCAACCTCCGCATAGGTGCCTCGTTGATAGTGCCGATCGACGAGTACAACCGTTTCTCGATATCGGCCGACGCCAACAAGTTGCTTGTGCCCACCGTTCCGTTGCAGAACGAGGGCGAGTCGGCCACCGACTACAGGAATCGCGTCATTGAGGAATACAACGATGTGAGCTCCATCTCGGGCATTTTCAAGAGCTTTGGCGATGCTCCCGGAGGATTCAAGGAAGAGCTTGAGGAGATACAATGGAGCGTTGGAGCCGAGTATGTCTACCATGACCAGTTCTCGTTGCGTGCAGGCTACCACCACGAGAGCGAGAACAAGGGCAACCGCAAGTACTTCACCGTGGGCGGCGGCTTCCGCATGAGCGTGTTCTCGCTTGACGTGGGCTACGTCATATCTACGGCGCAGAGCAACCCGCTCGACCAGACGCTGCGCTTCTCGCTGGCGTTTGACATGGACGGGATAAAAGACCTGTTCCGCAGGTGATGCCGCCGGGGATGGCACCTGTTGCCCTCGGCGAGGCATGGCCTGGTGCCGGGACGGTGCGGCAAGGTGGCTTCGGGCTGCTTGCCGTGCCGTTCCGGCAATTTTTTTGAGTTACATTCATTCATCAATACTATAAGTAATATGAAGATAAGAGTAGGGTTCGGATATGATGTCCACCGCCTGGTGGAAGGCCGCGAACTTTGGATTGGCGGAATAAAGATAGCCCACAGTCTCGGATTGCTGGGGCATAGTGACGCCGATGTGCTTATCCATGCCATCTGCGACGCGCTGCTTGGCGCTGCCAACATGCGCGACATAGGCTATCATTTCCCCGACACGGCGGCCGAGACCGACGGCATTGACAGCAAGGTGCTGTTGCGCAAGACAGTGGAACTGATAGCCACGAAGGGTTACTCCGTGGGCAACATCGATGCCACGATATGCGCCGAAAGGCCCAAGATGAACCCGCACATACCCGAGATGAAGCGTTGCATGGCCGCCATCATAGGCATTGACGAGGATGACGTGTCGATAAAGGCCACAACAACCGAGCGCCTTGGGTTTACCGGGCGTGAGGAAGGCATCAGCGCCTACGCCACTGTGCTGATAGAGAAAGCATGAAATGCAGTGTCGCCCGTGGGCCGCAGGCTATGCCGTGAGGCAGCCCCGGCGCGCGGGCGGCACAAAAAAACGTCACCACCCATCAACGGGCAGCGACGTCCAAGCCTATGTTTAACTAAAAATCCTTGTCATTTTTGTTACTCCGGCTTTATTAGCCAGAGTCCCGCTGCCATTAAATAATAATGGCAAGCAGGAATCATAACTAATACTAATACTAACCTTTTGAAAGTTAAGAGCGTCTCACGACGACCTTTGTTATCACACTTGAAACTTTCTTTCTACCAATAACTAAAAACCTAAAACTATAAATATTATTACTAACCTAAAACAATCTATTAACCTTTTGACGTTGCAAAGGTACTGCCTTTTTGCGGATTGGCCAACACTTTGAAGCGGAAAGTGTTGGTTAATTGCGTTATTCTTGATGTAAATCAATATTTTGTGTGCGCAAACAGGATAAGAATGGAAGTTTGATGTCGTTCAGCCCAGAAGACGGCATGGATGGCGTGGCCTTCAAAAGGCATATAGATGCCCTTTTCGGCCTGCAGCGCTTCCGTTGTAGCGTGGCCATGGGCTTGCGTTATAAAAGGTTTCGGTGGTGTTTTCCAGATATAATATAATGTGCTTGCATGGCCCTTGTGTCATTATGCCATGCAAAGGCCCGGCCCCGGGGTGAAAGCCTCCGGGCCGGGCCAAATGTCAGTATTCGCGTTTGTCGTCTTTCTCCTTCCACATCTCGAAAGCCCGTTTGGCCTCTTCGGGCAAGAATATTTCCGACGGCTTATGGCGCTCGGCCGGTTTCAGTTCCAGTTCTTTGTAAATGAAATCGTCGTCGAATCCTATGCCGGCAGCATCCTTCCTGTCGTTGGCATAGTAAATCTTGTCGAGGTGAGCCCAGTATATGGCCCCGAGGCACATGGGGCATGGTTCGCACGATGTGAATATCTCGCATCCGCTCAGGTCGTAGCTGCCGGTGTTGCGTGCAGCCATCCTTATTGCGTTCACCTCGGCATGGGCCGTCGGGTCGCAGTCGGGCGTAACGCTGTTTGAGGCTTCAGCCACAATCTCGCCGTTGCGCGCTATCACTGCGCCGAACGGTCCGCCACCGTTTCTTACGCTTTCTTCCGAGAGCCTGATGGCCCTCATCATCAGTTCTTTCTTGTCCATTTTGTCTCGTTTTTGTTTTGTTCGTCCGCCCGTTCCGCCGTCGTAGCCTTGGCCTGATGTTGTCGAGGCGAGCCGTGGCGCTGTCGTTAGTGTTTTGTTGCCGCTGTTCGCGCCATGCCAAGTCATGGCAGCAACGTGCCCGGTTTGCCCATTTTGGCAGTTGGGCCGCCTTTTTCCGGGCAATCCAGCCCGTTTGTTGCCACTTGCATTCTATCTTGTTTGAATGTAATGCGTGCGGTGGCAATGTGGGCTTGCCAGCCGATTGCCGGGCGCGGCTTATCTTATGCAAAGGTAGCACAAACTGTTGTAATATCAAAATGTTTTCTTCAAACAATCGTTTCGAGCCATTGCTTCTCAGTGGCAGCCGTATGGTTGCTGTTTCATGTTTAGTGCGTGATGCGCTTGCAACCGTGGTGAAATATGCTTACAGAGGGCCGGTGTTGTTGGTGTCGATGCCGTTTTGCATTGCCAAACGGCCCTTTTCACCGGCCAAGATCTGCCGTTCTGCATGCCCGCATGGGCCGTTTTGCAATCTGTTTTCGGTTGTCTTGCAATCAGTTGAGGGCCAGTTTGTTGCAGAAACTGGCCAGGGTGGTAAAAGGATTTTACACCGATGTGCTGTCGCGAGGCCTATGGTGGCCTGGCGTGTCTGGCGGTTGGCGGTTGTTCCCAGCCTGTTTCGTGAGCGGCTGCCTGTGTGCGGATATGTGCTCTCGGCCTTGCCGCCATGCCATGTGTTGGCGTTGGCTTCGGCGTCGTGCACCAGCTTTTTGGTGTTGCCACTTCTAAAAATGGCCAAACATTTGGTTGACGCAATAAAATGTTGTATCTTTGCATAAGATAAGCTGCGCTCGGGAAATAGCAAGCCCGCTTGCTTTCCTCTCGCTTGCATTATCTTTGCATAAGATAAGCCGTGCTCGGGAAATAGCAAGTCCGCTTGCTTTCCCCTTGCTTGCGTTGTCTTTTAATAAGGCAATCTGCGCTCGGCCCGACGAAGGCAGGGCGGTCTTGTCAGCGCATTGGCCGCCGCAGCCACGGCCGCGCGCAATCCGGCGGGTCGCATCCATGCCGTCCGCCACTCGTAGCATTGAAACATTTTATATATATAAAGGCATGATACTTTTTTTCAGAACTCCGCAACAGAGCGTGATTGCAACAGAGACTGACCATCAGTTGGGTCAGGACGAAATCAAAGAATTGTGTTGGCTTTATGGCGGGGCCGCCCTCGAGAGCGCCTCAAGTCTTGAAGGCTTCTTCGTCGGACCGCGCCGCGAGATGGTCACTCCGTGGAGTACCAATGCCGTGGAGATAACGCAGAACATGAACCTCCATGGTATATCCCGCATCGAAGAGTATTTCCCCGTGTCGGGCAAGGATGCCGACCACGACCCGATGTTGCAGCGGATGTACGACGGGCTCGACCAGACCGTATTCACCGTCAACCACGAGCCGGAGCCGATAAAGCACGTCGAAAACCTTGAAGAGTACAACGAGCAGGAGGGCCTGGCCCTTTCGAAGGAAGAAATTGAGTATCTGCACAAGATTGAAGGCGAGCTGGGGCGCCCGCTTACCGACTCCGAGATATTCGGCTTCGCCCAGATCAACTCGGAGCACTGCCGCCACAAGATATTCGGCGGCACGTTTATCATAGACGGCAAGGAGATGGAGTCGAGCCTCTTTGCCCTTATCAAGAAGACAACCAAGGAAAACCCAAACAAGATTCTCTCTGCTTATAAAGACAACGTTGCCTTTGCCGGCGGGCCCGTGGTGGAGCAATTTGCACCCCGCGACCAGTCGACGAGCGACTATTTTGCAGTGAAAGACATCGAGAGCGTCATCTCGCTGAAGGCCGAGACCCACAATTTCCCGACAACCGTCGAACCGTTCAACGGCGCCGCCACGGGCACGGGAGGCGAGATTCGCGACCGCATGGGCGGTGGCGTGGGCTCGTGGCCCATAGCAGGCACGGCAGTCTACATGACGGCCTACCCCAGACTGGCCGACGGCGGCGACCGCTCGTGGGAGTCGATACTGCCGGAGCGCAAGTGGCTTTACCAGACACCGGAGCAGATTCTGATAAAGGCGTCGAACGGAGCGAGCGACTTCGGCAACAAGTTTGGGCAGCCGCTCATCTGCGGTAGCGTGCTCACGTTTGAGCACAAGGAGGGCGATGAGCGCTACGCTTACGACAAAGTGATAATGCTCGCCGGCGGCGTGGGCTACGGCACGCGGCGCGACTGCCTGAAGAAAGAGCCGCAGGCAGGCAACAAGATTGTTGTGGTGGGTGGCGACAACTACCGCATCGGGCTCGGAGGCGGGTCGGTGTCGTCGGTAGACACTGGCCGCTACTCCAACGGCATCGAGCTCAACGCCGTGCAACGGGCCAACCCCGAGATGCAGAAACGGGCCTACAACCTGGTCAGGGCGCTATGCGAGGAAGACGTGAACCCCGTGGTGAGCATCCACGACCATGGCTCGGCAGGCCACCTCAACTGCCTCTCGGAGCTCGTAGAGGAATGCGGCGGCCGCATAGACATGACCAAGCTGCCCATCGGCGACAAGACTCTAAGCTCGAAAGAAATAATTGCCAACGAGAGCCAGGAGCGCATGGGACTGCTCATCGACGAGAAGCACATCGACCACGTACGCCGCATTGCCGAGCGCGAACGCGCCCCGATGTATGTCGTTGGCGAGACCACCGGCGACGCACACTTCTCGTTTGTGCAGGGCGACGGCGTCAAGCCGTTCGACCTCGACGTGGCCCAGATGTTCGGACATTCGCCAAAGACGGTGATGGTCGACGAGACCGTAGAGCGCCATTATGCCGACGTTGAATATAAAAAACAGAATGCCAGCGGCGCTGAGATAGAGAGTTACCTCGACGGTGTGCTCCAGCTTGAGGCCGTGGCTTGCAAAGACTGGCTCACCAACAAGGTCGACCGGTCGGTCACCGGCAAGATTGCGCGCCAGCAATGCCAGGGCGAACTGCAGCTGCCGCTTAGCGACTGCGGCGTGGTTGCGCTCGACTACCGCGGCCGCAGCGGCATAGCCACCGCACTGGGCCACGCCCCGCAGGCCGGGCTCGCATCGCCCGAGGCGGGCAGTGTGCTCTCTGTGGCCGAGGCACTTACCAACATCGTGTGGGCGCCTTTGGCCGACGGGATGCAGAGCCTCAGCCTTTCGGCCAACTGGATGTGGCCATGCCGTTCGCAGAAGGGTGAGGACGCGCGCCTCTACTCGGCCGTAAAGGCCTTGTCAGACTTCTGCTGCGCCATCCACGTCAACGTGCCCACGGGCAAAGACTCGCTATCCATGAGCCAGCAATATCCCGACGGCACCAAGGTGATAGCACCCGGAACGGTCATCGTATCGGCCGGAGGCGAGGTCAGCGACGTGCGCAAGGTGGTGTCGCCCGTGCTCGTCAACGACAAGAACGCGTCGCTTTACCACATCGACTTCTCCTTTGACAGGCAGCGGCTCGGCGGCAGCGCCTTCGCACAAAGCTTGGGCCGGGTGGGCGACGACGTGCCCACGGTGCAGAACCCCGACTACTTCTGCGATGCGTTCAACGCCGTGCAGGAGCTGATAAGGCGCGGATGGGTGATGGCCGGCCATGACATCTCGGCCGGAGGACTTGTCACCACGCTGCTCGAGATGTGCTTCGCAAACACCACCGGCGGCCTGCACATCAACCTGCACGACCTTTGCACCGACGGCGACGTGGTCAAGGCGCTCTTCGCCGAGAACCCCGGCGTGGTCATCGAGGTGTCCGACGAGCACAAGTTTGAGTTCCGCGACTTCATGGAAGACATGGGGGTTGGGTATGCCAAGATTGGTTACCCGATGCCGAAGGAGCGCAAGCTGACAGTTGTCTGCGGCGACTTTGAGCACGATTTCGACATCGACGCCCTGCGTGACGTGTGGTACAAGACGTCTTACCTGCTCGACCGCGACCAGAGCATGAACGGTTGTGCCGACCGGCGTTACGCCAACTACAAGAAGCAGCCGCTGCAGTTGCGCTTCAACCACAGCTTCACCGGACTCATGTCAACGTATGGCATCAGCCCCGACCGGCGCACGCCGACCGGCGTCAAGGCTGCCATCATACGCGAGAAAGGCACCAACGGCGAGCGCGAGATGGCCTATTCGCTTTACCTTGCGGGCTTCGACGTCAAGGATGTGATGATGACCGACCTCATCAGCGGCCGCGAAACGCTCGACGACATCAGCATGATTGTGTTCTGCGGAGGCTTCTCCAACAGCGATGTGCTGGGCTCGGCCAAGGGCTGGGCGGGCGCTTTCCTCTTCAACCCCAAGGCAAAGGAGGCTCTCGACAGGTTCTATGCGCGCCCCGACACACTGTCGCTCGGTGTGTGCAACGGCTGCCAGCTGATGATGGAACTGGGCCTGATAACGCCCGACGACGACAAGAAGGGCAGGATGCTGCACAACGATTCGCACAAGTTTGAGTCGGCTTTCCTCGGCGTAGACGTGCCCCGCAACGACAGCGTCATGTTCGGTTCGCTCAGCGGTTCGAAGCTCGGCATATGGGTGGCCCACGGAGAAGGCAAGTTCTCGCTGCCCTATCCCGAAGACCATTACAACGTGGTGCTGAAATATGCCTACAGCGAATATCCGGGCAACCCCAACGGTTCAGACTACAGCGTGGCCGGCATAGCATCAAAGGATGGTCGCCACCTGGCCATGATGCCCCACCTGGAGCGTGCCTGCTTCCCCTGGAACAACGCCTACTATCCGCTCAACCGCCGCGGCCGCGACGAGGTGACGCCTTGGATTGAGGCATTCGTCAATGCCCGCAAGTGGGTGGAGAGCCACAGGGGGTGAGGCATACAATATGGTGGCCTTCGTGACATGAATGTCTGCGGAGGCCGTTGAAACCATGTGGCACCCGGGGCTTTGCCATGCCCCGGGTGGCCCGTGGCTTCAGCGTTTGCTTAAATTCACTTAGCCAATGCGCAACATTTACATCGAGAGTTTTGCCACTTTCTTCAAGATAGGGATGTTTACCCTGGGCGGAGGCTACGCCATGATACCGCTCATAGAGCAGGAGGTGGTGGCCCGCCGCGGCTGGGTGACCAAGGAAGAGATGATAGACCTCATAGCCATCTCCCAAAGTTGCCCCGGCGTTTTTGCCATCAACCTGAGCACGTTCATAGGATACAGGCTGCGCAAGACGCGCGGAGCGCTGTGCACATCGATAGGCACAGCCATGCCGTCGTTTCTTTGCATACTGCTCATAGCCATGTTTTTCCATCAGTTTGACGACAATCCCGTGGTGGCCGCCATATTCCGCGGCATACGCCCGGCGGTGGTTGCGCTCATTGCCGTGCCAACTTTCGACTTGGCGCGCAGCGCCAAGGTGGGCTGGGCCAACTGTTGGATACCCATAGCCGGGGCGCTGGCGATATGGGCATTCGGCGTTTCGCCCATCCTGATCATTATCCTGGCCGGCCTTGGCGGCTATGTTTACGGCAAGTATATCAAACCCACTGAATGATGATATTCGTCAATTTGTTTGTCACTTTTTTCTTTATCGGCCTTTTCGGCTTTGGCGGAGGCTATGGCATGCTGTCGCTCATACAGGGCGAGGTGGTGCATCACTGGCATTGGATGACCACGAGCGAGTTTACCGACATAGTGGCCATAAGCCAGATGACGCCCGGCCCGATAGGCATCAACAGCGCCACCTATTGTGGCTTCACGGCCGTCCACAACGCCGGCTACGGCTATTCCATGTCGGTTGTGGGCAGCGCCTTGGCCACCTTTGCGCTCATGTTGCCATCCATAATACTGATGATTCTCATCAGCCGGCTGTTCATCAAGTATATGAACACGCAGGCCGTGCAGTCGGTTTTTGCCGGTCTGCGCCCTGCGGTGGTGGGCTTGCTCGGCGCGGCAACGCTGTTGCTGATGACCCGCGAAAACTTCTCGTCGCCCGACGAGAACCCTTGGCAGTTCTGGATCAGCGTCGCCCTCTTTGCCGCCACGTTCATAGGGACAAAGATTCTCAAGATAAACCCGATACGGATGATACTCTACAGTGCCGTTGCCGGACTTGTCTTGCTGTATTGACACGCAGTGGCCTAAATACCGTACAGCCGTGGCCGGGGGCTCGTCGGCGGCCGGTCGTGCCCTGCCGCGCCCGGGATGCTGTTGTGCCGATGGCCTTGCGGGCATCCGCTGTGGCCCTGCCTTTTCTATAGACCATATTTAAACCAAACCGTACATTATACCGAATGATGTTTGTTCAGACATCTGCATTATGCCCTCAAAGCGATAGCGGCCCATTGCCGGCATCTTGCCTGCAGCATCGCCCCGACCTGGCCGACGGCGCCTCGGGCAATGGCGGCAGGCCATCTGCACGCCAATCGCGTGCCATTGTGCCGGGGGCAGGCGGTATGTATGGTGCAAAACAAAAAACTGTTTCATGCGAAATACATTGATAGCAATGCTTGCGCTGGCCTCTGTTGCGGCCGTGGCGCAAGACCGTAAGCCGCACGGGCGGCACTCATTCACCACAGACACGCTAATGGTACACGACCCCGTGATGGCCGTTGAAGACGGCGTTTATCACGTGTTCAGCACTGGCAACGGCCTGCAGCACGCCACTTCGGCCGACAGGCGCACATGGACGGTGCACGCTGAGCCTGTGCTCGACAGCATACCGCAGTGGACTCACGACTCCGTGCCGGGCTTCCGCCGCCATGTGTGGGCACCCGACGTCATACGCTACCGTGGGCGCTGGTGGATGGCCTACAGTTGCTCAACGTTTGGCAAGCGCACCTCGGCCATAGGGCTGGCGTCGTCGCCAACGCTTGCCGTGGGGGCACGGTGGCGCGACGAGGGGCCGCTGGTGTGCTCGCGTGAGGGCCGTGACAACTGGAATGCCATCGACCCGAATTTCGTCATCGATGAGAATGGCCGGCCGTGGCTTGCCTACGGCTCATTCTGGGGAGGCATACAGCTCGTCGGGCTCGACTCTACGATGCACGTGGCTGCAGGGGCCAGGCCGCAAACCATAGCGCGCCGCACCACCACGGGGCGCGCCAACCCCATCGAGGCCCCGTTTATCTTCCGCCACGGCGACTATTTCTACCTTTTCGTGTCGTGGGATTACTGTTGCCGCGGCATGGAGAGCACATACCGGGTGGCCGTGGGCCGCAGCAAGACCGTGGCCGGGCCGTATCTCGACAAAGACGGGCGCGACATGCGCGATGGCGGCGGCACGCTGGTGTTCGAGGGCGACAAGAGGGAGTTTGAGGCTGCCGGCCACAGCGCAGCCTACCGTTTCGGCGATTCCGACATATTCATCTGCCACGGCTATAGCATACCCCGCGGTGGCGCCTCGATACTTGTGCAGCGCCCGATGGCATGGACGGAAGACGGATGGCCGAAGATTTTTTAGAATTAAGAGTTAATGATTAAGGGTTAGGAAAACATGCACGGAAGTACTCTGTGGCGGCTATTTTGAATTTTGCATTGTGCATTATGAATTATCCATTGTGTATTGTGGATTATTCATTTCAATATAGTCGTCTTTTCAAGTAGTCTTAGCTCTTAATCCTTAATCATCTGCTGGAATCTTTACAATGCGCTTGTTGCACAAGATTTTTGTATGAATTGCTAATCCGTTGATTGCCAGTGGTTTCCCCGTGCAGTGTGCCTTGACGTGCAAAACGGCACGTTCCGGCCTGCCGTATGGCCCTTTTGGCACAACAAAAAGGGCCATTTCATAGCTTGAAATGACCCTTAATGAGATATACCCTGATTATCATCAAGAAATATTATAACAAAGAGAGTTTATTCATAAAACACGATTTGCTAATTCATAATGCACAATGCAAAAGACAAAATAGCCGCCACAGAGTATTTCCGGGCATGTTTTCTTAACTCTTAACTCTCAATTCTTAATTCAGAATCGTTTCGTTTGAGTACGTCCGTGCATGCTCTCTTAATTCTTGATTCTTAATTTTTAATTCATATAGCAACCGTCGGTGTTGAGCACCAGGTGCGCTTTCTCCATGGTGAGGAACGCCCCTTTGGCCCCGGCGGGCAGTCCGCTGACGGTGTATGTGTATGTATACGTCTTGCCGGCGGCCGTGGTTGTTATCGCCGTCATGTCCATCTTGCCATCCTTGATGCCCAGCGTAAGGTCGACCTTTGCGCCGTCCATGTCGTCGTTGAACGTAGTCCAGTCGTAGTCGTTGGCCATGCCCGCCTTGCGTTGCGCGTCGTTGGCAAAGTCGCCCCATCCGTAGGCGTCGGCCCGAATCACGGCATACTCCTTGTAGTCTTTGGCCGCCCGCTCCTTGCCGTTGGTGATTACGAGAATCCAGTTGTTCCATGCCTCGGCCCGGTCGGTATGGTTTGTGAAGTCAAAGTGGAACGTGCAGTCGCCCGAGTCGGCCCTGTAATACGGCGAGAACGCCGTCCAGAACGCCGCCGTATTGTCGGTTGCGCCATACGTAGTATGCTTTTGCGACTTCTTGCCCCACAGCGTCCGCTTGCCGTCAAGGCCGGCATACACCAGCGTGGCGCGCCTCGGCGCAGTCTCCCAGTCGGCCTCGCGCGCCACATATAGCTTCGTGCTGCCCACGGTGAGCACATTGCCCCGGGCGTCGAAAGTCCATCGCAGCCCGTCCATGGGTGCCCCGCCAACGGTATGGTCGGCTCTCAGCGTGATGGCCGTCGCCACATCCTGGTGCTGATAACCATAGTCGAGGGCAATGTTTTCCCACTGCCCCACCAGCTCGCTCTCGTCGATGGCGGCCTGTGGCACGGCCCCGTAGCATTCGGGCAGCACCACCGGCCATCCCTCTTCGGTCCATATCAGTCGTCGCACCTGCCCCATCATGATGGCGTTGCTGTAGGCGTCGCCGTAGACATTGGCCGGCAGGCGGCCCTGCGACGAGTAAAACCAGTTGCCTTCGCCGTCGTCGAACACCGCGCAATGGCTTATCCCGACCCATCCGCAGCTCTCGGAGAAACTGTAGGGGTGGGTCACTATCGGGTAGGCCTCGCCCCCGCGGTTGGTCACGTCGGTGCCGTCGATGCCCACATAGGGCCCTGTGATGTTGCGCGAGCGCACCACCCGCGTGTTGTAAGCCACGCTCAGTTCGTCGTAAGCCATGAAAAGGTAGTAGTAGCCGTCGTGGTATACCACCTCGGGAGCCTCTGACGCCTGCCAGCGGTTGCCCATCTGCCGCGTGCTCACCATCTGTCCGTAGGCCGAAATGTCGCCTCCCTACGGGTTGCCCTGCTCCTTCTGCGGCTTGCCGGTGTCGGGGTCAATCTGCAGGGCGGCAAATCCCGAGTGCCATGAGCCGTATATCAGCCAGTGCTCCCCTTCGGGGGTGATGATGTACGAGGGGTCGATGGCGTTCCACTTGAAGTAGCATTGTGCCCAGTTGTCGGCCTTGACGTGGTAGTTCAGGCCCCTGTCCGATGCGTTGGTCACCACATATCCCTTGTCCACCCAGCTGTTCACGTCGCCCGGCGTGGCCGTCTCCATCAGTCCTATGAAGGCCCGTTCGGTCCATGTGCCGTCGCCGTCGATGGTGCCCGGGCATGTGATGGCATAGTACATGCGGTAGAGCCCGCTTTTCACTTTGCGCACACAGGGCGCCCAGAAGCCAAACTGAGTGTCGTCGCCGAAGTCGGCCGTGCTCTTGCCCAGGCCCATGGCGGCGCGTATCTCGTTCAGTTTTGGCTCCACCCACGACGGCAGCGAGGGCATGGTGGTGCCCATGAACTCCCAGTCGACGAGGTTTCTCGAGCGGCGGCACATGAAGTGCCCGTGCCCGTGGTGTACGTTGCCGAAGCTGGCATCGGTGGTGTACATGTAGTAATACCCGTCGTCGGCCCTCACCACCGAGGGGTCGTGCACGTTGGCCAGGTTCCATTTGTCGCGTTGCTCCCATGACGATATGGCCCTGTAATAGTCGGCGTAGTCGGGTGCCGAGTAGTTGCCCAGCCTTTCTGACAGCGGTGTTATGCTTATCGATTTGATGTCGCTGATGTCTGTCCCGCCTATTGTCCACTCGTCGGCGTCGCCTTTTTGAGTTATCGTCAGGTTGTTGCCGCCCATCGTCACCGTCTCGCCGTTGTTCTTCTCGGCCACGAACTGGGCGCTCACCGATGCCGCCATGCATGTCATTGCGGCTGCCAAGAGTATAGCTTTCCTTGTCATACGCTTTCCTCCCGCTTATTTTTTGATGAACTTTACCGCCGTATCACCGGCCTTGAGCACATATATTCCCGGTGTGAGCCGGCTCACGTCGATGTCGGTCCTGCCTCCGTCGGTCACGCAGCCTGATGCCTTGCGCCCCGCCGCGTCGTATATGCCGACCGCCGTGCCGGCCTTGCAGCCGGTCAGGGTGAGCGTTCCCGAGGCGCTGATGGCCACTTGCGGGGTGGCGCCCGTGCCGGTCACGCCATTTATACCCGATGGTTCGGCCTTGACCACGTTCACCTTTTCTGCGCCGGCCACCACCGTTCCGTCCTTGCATACGATGGCAAACGTGTCCTGCCAGTCGGATGCCAGCAAGAAACTAACGTCGCCCATGAGCACGGTCGTGCCGCTCTTGGGCTCTTCCAGGGCCCACTTGAGATTGTTGTCCTGGGCTTGGCTGCCTGTGGCACACAAGACGGCCAAAGACAATAATGTCATTTTCATTTTCGTTTGGTTAGTTGGTTATACTTCCTTGGTTGTTGCATGGCAAAGTTACTCAAATCGTTGTAAAGCACAAAACAAATCGGGCCGAATGTTGGTATTTTTCATGCCATGGCCCAACTTTGTCCGCTCTGCGTTGCTGGTTGCGGAATGTTATTCGTAAATTTGCGGCATGAGGCAGCCCAGTCTTCCGGTTGTCGTTATGAGGAAATTCTTGTTTTTTCTTTTGTCGTTGGTCAGTCTGGCAGCCCGTCCGTCCGACGACGAGATTGTGGGCGTGCGCATCACGAGGGCGCAGGGCGGCTTGCCCGACAACAATGTGAGGGAGATATACCAGGATTCCGTGGGGTTCATGTATTTCTCCACGCATTATTCATCTTACCGTTACGACGGTTATGCATTTAGCTATGTGCCCGACTCTGTGGTGCAACCATTGCGGCTGGCGGCGGCCAGGTAGCGCAAGTCGTTCGGCAGGGGCTATTTCAGCGACAACCGGGGCAACGGCGTCACCGTGTCGCCTGACGGGATGCTCGAGTATGTAGACCGCGCCGGCTCCGGGCGCATCAGGATGAAGGTGTTCGACGCCTCGCTCCTTGGCGAGACCGACAACATAAAGTGCAAGGTTGTGACCGATGGCGACGGGCGCATCTGGGTTTCTGTCAATGGCAACGGGGTGTTTGTCTACGACAAGGCAAGCCGCCGAATGACGCACATCACCCGTGAAAGCCTTGGCGGACTGCTCGGGAGCGATTACGTGGTCTACATGATGGAAGACCGCGACGGCAACATTTGGCTTGCCGTACGCAACAACGGGATTGTATGCATGCGTGCCGTGCGCCGTCAGTATGCCGCCGTCGGCCTTGTCGCGTGCGCCGAAGAGTGGGCCCTCGACATAAGGATGGTGAGCCGCTTGCCTGGCGGGAGCATACTGGTGGTCAACAAACGGCAACTTTCCGAGGCCGCTCCCGACTTGCGCTCACTGCGCGAGCGCGGCCCGGCCGTGGGCGGGGTGCTCTCGGCGGGCACCGACGGACAGGGCCGTTTGTGGCTCGGCACGCGCTTCGACGGGGTGTATGTCGATGGCGTGCGCCACGGCTCGGGGCGCGTCGACTGCCTGACGGCCGACAGCCGCGGCCGAATATGGAAGTGCGGCATACACGGGGCTGTGGCCATGGCGGCGCTGACGGCCGGCGGCGAGTACTCGGAGCGTGCGTTCCAGTTGGGAAACAGCGGGCTCACCCCACATACCATGCTCCTCGGCAAAGACGGGAGCATGCTTGTAGGAGCCGAGACCGGCCTCTACCGCTTTGTGCCCGACAGCCTGCTGGCCGACACCTCGGCCTACCAAAGGCTGCTGCCTTATCCCGTATACAGCCTTTTCGCCGACAGCAAGGGCCGACTGTGGATAGGCACCCACGGCCATGGCGTGCTCACGACCGATGCCCGCGGCCGATACATACGGCTTACTGCTAAAGACGGTTTGCCCAGCGACGTGGTGCAGTCGGTGGGCGAAGACCGCCACGGACGGATATGCATAACCACCCAAGACGGCGCCGTCTACTATTCGCCATCTACCCGCAAGATGGAATACCTGTACTTCCACAACGACCCCAAGCTCAACTTCTTCAGCGAAAACTGTGCTTTGCGCCTGGCCGACGGGCGCATGCTGTTCGGCACCCTGGGCGGGCTTGTGGTGGTAGACCGCGACTTCAGGCCCGCGACGAGGGTGCCGCAGCAAGTTGACGTGACCGAGGTGTCGGTCGACGGTGTGCCGTCGTGGACGCTGCCCAGGACGGGCCGTGCCGGCGCCGACGGCGGCGGGCGGGCCCTGGTGGTGGGTCACGACGAGAGCTCGGTGGTATTCCGTTTCTCCAATTTCAACTACCTGCGCCTGCAGCCCACGCATTACTCATATATGCTGGAGGGCTGCGACAAAGGCTGGAGCGCGGCCACCGAGCTCAACTTCGCTTCCTACAACGACCTGCCGTCGGGCAAATACGTGTTCAGGGTGCGCTGCCTCGGCGACGACGGTACGTGGACCGAGCCCCGGGCCGCGTTTGCCCTCACCGTGCTACCGCCGTGGTGGGCCTCGCCGGCGGCTTTCGCCGTCTACTGCGTGGTGCTGTTTCTGGCAGCCATGGTGGCCTACCGCTACCTTCACACCGTCTACCGCTTGCGGCGCGACATAGCCGTCGAGAAGCGCCTGACGCAGTTTAAGCTCGACTTTTTCACCAACATCTCCCACGAGTTCCGCACACCGCTCACACTGATAGCCGGCAGCATGGAGCGCATAAGGCAGGTGGGCGGCAGCATAGGCGACCTGCGCATGCCCATCGACAGGATGCAGCGCAGTGTCGACCGCATGCTGAGGCTCGTCAACAGGGACACTTTTCCAAAGCTGTGAAGTCATTCAGTAAGGGATGTTCAAGGATGTAAACTATTGCAGTAAAGGAGTAAGAAAAGTGTGAAGTAAATTTAGGTATAGTCAGTGGGCCGCAAGAGGAATGGCGGTTGCGGCCGTTGGGCATAGCAAGGAGGGCCTTTGGGAATAAGGAAACGTGCCGTTTCGCAAGGCGAAACGGCACGTTTTGTAAGCTGTTGGAATACAGGCAGTTTGCTCTTCGCTTTGACAGCGTGCTGCAGTCCGGTTCACTTTACTGCAAACTTGCGTCCGTTGCAGATGTAGATGCCTTTGGGCAGGCCTGCGGCCTGCGTGCCCACTAACTGTCCGTTAAGGTTGTAAATCCGGCCGTCTGCGTTGTCGCCCGTCATTATTTCGCTGATGGCGTCGGCCACATTCGCGGCGTATGTAATGCCTATGTAAGATATGCGCATTGTAGATGCCGACGAGCCGAGGTAAATGTCGAGCGTGCCGTCGGCCGTCATGTTGAACGTGTAGCGCGCCTTGCCGCCCAGTCCGTCGGCGTTGAGCGAGTTGTCCAGCTGGTTGGCGCCCACCTTGCCGCCGCTTTCAAGCTGCTTCTTGTTGCCGGAGGCATCGTAATACCATGCGTTGGCCGAGGTTACATATACGCTGTGGCCGCTGTTGCCCATGCTGTAGTCTATGGTCACTTGGTCGCCTTCCTTGAGGTTGAGCACCGACATCACCGTAGAGTTCTTGCCCGGGTAGCTCACGCTCAGGCCATGGTTGGGGTCGAGTGCGGGCTGCGCCTTCTCGCTGAAGGCTATGCGTCCGCTAAGGTCGTTGCCGGCGAACAGGGCCGTCTCGGCATACATCGTGGCTCCGGAGCTCGTGGTGAGCGGGTTGCCCCAGTCGGGGGTCGGCGTATATGAGGCCCCTTCTTTTTGGGCCCAGCTGAGCCAGATGTATTTTTCGTCGGCGTGGATGTTGGCAACCACAAACCCGTTGACGGCCTCTTTCAGGGCCTTGCCCTGCTCGGCTATGGCCAGGTCGGTCTCTTCCGAATGTTCGATGGTGAGCCCTTCGGCGAAAGCCTTGGCTTGGCTTATGGCCTGCTGCAGGGCGTCGCGCCCCTCTGTGTATGCGGGGTCTGACAGCTGGGCCTCGGCGTTGGCGATGTCGCCCACCAAAGCCGTGTATGCCTTGTTGATGTCTTTGAAGTGGGTCATGGCACTGTCGAGGTCGGCCGTGGCAGCCACCAGCGTCTCTGTGTCGGCGGCCGTGTCGTGGGCCTGTTGCGCCGCGGCGATGCTGTCGCGCAGGTTGTCTTTGCCATAGAGGTATAGCTCAGAGCCGAGCAGTTGGCCCGCCGTGCCGATGGCCTCGGCCAGTTGCTGCCTTGCGGCCTGCGTTTCGCGCTGGGCAAAGTAGTCGTCGATGTCCTCCTGTGTGGCCCCGATGATGCGCAAGTCGGCGTTGTCGAGGTCTACCCGGTTGCAAACGCTGTCGGGGATGTATATGCCTATGGTCACCGTCCCGGGCTGGTCGAGCTTGTGGAAGGCCGAGTAGGTGGTGAGCCTTTCGGTGTGTATGGGGTGCATCTCTACCGAGTCTTCGTTGATGAAAATCTTGAGTCCGCGCAAGTCGCAGTCGTAGTCGATGTCGTTGTTCTTGTTCTTGTATTTTGCCGCGCGCACTTTCAGGCTGAACATGTATTGGCCCGCAGGCATGTTTTCCATCACCTGGTACAGTCCTCCCTGCTCAAGTATGTACTTGCCGTCAATCTCTCGCTTCATCCAGATGGATGTGAACGGGGCCGTGATGTCGCGTTGCGTCCACCCCACGCCTGCCATCCGTCGGGCCCGCCAACGTTGGTCACATCCTTGCCCAGGCTTACCGAAGTCTCGTCGAAGTCGGGGCACTTCACGTGTCCGGTGATGTTCACCGAGTTCTCGTCGAGGAACAGCGCCACGCATTCGTCGAGGAATCCCAGCATTCCGTTGTAGCTGTCGAGGTCGTTTTGCTCTACATACAGCCTCAGGTCGCCGATGAACCCTTCCAGAATGTCGTGGCCGTTGGGCAGCAGCGGGTTGCTCAGGTAGCCGTTGAGGCTCTCGATGATGGCGTTGGCCTCGCGGTCGTCTACGGCCTTGTTGGCGACCAGCACCTTGAAGTCGTCGAACGTCGTGCCCACGTAAGAGCCGTAGAAGTGGAACACCACGTAGCCGTTTTCGGGCGCGGTGAAAGAGTATTCAATCTTGGTCCAGTCGAGCCCGTAGCTTTTGGATGTGGCTATGGGCTGTTGCAGCGTGGCCGAACCGTCGGTGTTGAAGAAAATGTTCTGGTAGTTTTTCACCCCGCTGCCGCCCGTTGTCGTGGTGGTCACCTCTTCGCCGGCCGCCACGCTGTAGGTGATGTAGTACGTGCGGCCCTGTTTCACTTCGACCTTCTGCATCAGCGAGCAGCCCGTCCCGGGGCCGTTGGCTTTCTTGTTGGCCACCAGGCAGGGGCCTCCGTCGGGCCCCAGGTTGTCTACATAGAACGTGTCGGGGTTGAGCGGCGTCCGGCCGTCGGTGGTCCAGTGTTGCGTGCCCTGCCCGAAGTCGCCGTTTTGCAGCATGTTTACGCCGTCTGCAATCTTGAAGCGCCCGTCTTTCGTATATACGAAGTCGCCGGCGTCTTGTGCGTGCGAGCCCATTGCGCAGGCCAGCACGGTCAATGTAAGTAATAGCTTGTTCATGTTTATGGATGTTTTTAGGTTGTTGTTGGTAGTCCCGGCCGCCGTCGGCCCGTCGCTCCGCCGGTCGGCCGGGTGTTGTGGTAGGTGGCTGCCACAGCCCAAGCCGGGCCGCAGCGTCACAGGTCGTAGGCGTGGTAGAAGGGCATGAACGTGGGTATCTCACCGTCGGGCTGCCCGAAAATGGCCCTCGTCGCCTCGTTCCACCGGCCTGTCAGCGGTATGATGTCGAAGCTGCCCTTCATCCTCAGCCCGTCGGTCTCTGTCATTCCGGCAGGCCATTCATACTTGTTGTATGCCGAGGCCACGTGGGTGTTTATCCCCACCACGATGCCCCGGTCGTGGTTTTCGACGGCAATGTCGGCGTCGTCGGCCACAATGGCAAATCCGTTGCCGTCATCGTCGGTGAACAGGGCGATGTCAACGTGCTGCCTGTTGCCCGGGTAATAAAGGTCGCCCGAGGTGATGCTCCACAGTCCGTACTCGCTCAGCATGTCGCGTCCGGGGTAGGCCGCGTATGGGCCGTTGCCCATGTAGCGCATGTTGGTGAGCTCTTTGGGCAGCATCAGGGCGGCCCCCGCCTCGACGGTCTCGCCATTGCCGTGGGCCGTGAGGTCGAAAGTGTAGCCTATGATGCCGCCGGGCTTGTGCTCGATGGCCACCGTGCCGTCAATGTATCGCGTGGAGTCGCAGTCAAACCTCACCCTGGCGGTGCACCCCTTGCGGTTGTTGGCCTCGACGGTGGTGACGGTCTTGCCGGGCATGTAGGCAGGCCACAGGCTGTGAAGCTTCGACGAACGCCTCGATGCCTGGGTGGCCGTTGAGGCCAGTGTGGGCTTGCGGCCTATGCGGGCCAAGGCCATGTCACTGATTATTTCCACCCCGTCGGCGTTCTTGAGCGACAGGGTGTTGCCGTCGAAGGTGTATCCCGGCGCCGTTACCACGCCCTTCTTCACCTTTGTGCGGCCTTCGGGCTTGCCCCCAATGCGTTGGGCCAAGCCTGGTGCACCGTCAGGGCAGAGCCTTACCGACTTCTCGTATATCTGCCGCCCCTGCCTGTCTTTGGCCGTGATGCTTATCCAGTACTTGCTTGACGAGAGCGGCTGCTGAACCCGGGGCGACAGCGACAGCAGCGTGGAGTCGTGGGGGGCGCATTCCACTTTGAGCTTACCCGAGGCAAGCTCCTTGCCGTCGCCAATCAGTTGCCAGCCGAAGTCGATGTCCGACAGGTTGGTGAAGTCAAACCTGTTGAGCACCCTCAGCGGAGCCTCGCGTATGATGATGTTCGAGTAAACCTTGCGTGCCTGGTAGTAATCGGTCTGCGGTGTCCTGTCGGCATACGTCATGCCGTCGGTTCCCTGGTTGCCCGACGTGTCGTAGTAAGAGCCGGGCGTGGGCCACACATAGTCGGCAAACTTGCTTCCGGGGGTAGGTTTCTTGTCGGTATCGACGAGTATTCCCTGGTCGAAAAACTCCCATACCGACCCGCCGAGTATGCCAGGTGTCGTGGCCATCACCTCGTAGATGTCCTGCATCTGGCCGAAGTCGGTGCCCAGAGCGTGGGCATATTCGGTGGCTACCATGGGGCGGTCGTACATCTTGGCGAACGCCGCCACTTCCGACGGGCGAGGGTAGTGGGGTGAGACAATGTATGGCGTGTTCTGGCTGTTGAATCCGTTGGCGCGGTCGAAAGCCTTGTGCCCCTCGGCCCAATCCTTGTAGACGGAGGGCGTCATGGGGAATGTGAATGGCCTTGTGCTGTCGAGCGACGCCACGTAGAGCCCCGTCTTGAGCCCTATGTCGGTCACGGGGTTCTCGTTGCCAACGCTCCATATCACTACCGAGGGGTGGTTTTTGTCGCGTCGCAATGTCAGGCGGGCCCTGTTCTTCAGGTCGTCGAGGAATGTAGAGTCTTTCAGGTTGCTTTCGCCGAAGCCGAAAGGAACCTCGCACATCACGTACATGCCGATGGAGTCGCAAAGCTCCAGCAGTCTCGGGGCAGGCGGATAGTGGGATGTGCGCAGGAAGTTCATGTTGGCATCCTTCATCATCTGCAGGTCGCGCTTCATCTCCTCGTCGGTGATGCTGCGCCCGTTGACGGGCGAAAGGTCGTGGTGTGTGGCCCCGTGAAACTTCACCGGGCGGCCATTGATGCGGTAAATGCCTCCGTCCCAGGCTATTTCGCGTATCCCGACCTTGCCGTTGTAGGTCTGCACCGTCTGCCCGTTGAGCTTCAGCCTCAGGCTCACGGTGTACAGATAGGGCGTCTCGGCCGTCCACAGGTGCGGTTGCGGCACACCGGCTGCAGCCCTGTGGCGGGCAGAGGTGGTGGCGGCTGACGCCAGCGAAGCCACCCTGTTGCCTTCGGCATCGGTTATTTCGCCTTCAATCACGGTCTTGTCTTTCTTGCCTTTTCCGGCAACCAGTGCCTCGATGTCCACCCGGCCGTCCATCGACGTGTGTATGGTTATGTCGTCGATGTGTACCTTTGGCAGGGCGAAGAGCAGCACGTCGCGCGATATGCCCGACAGCGACCAGTCGTCGTTTGTGTCAAACTCAAAGCCCCTTGGGCGGGTGTCTACCCTCACTGCCAGCGTATGTGTGTGGCCGGGTTGTGCAAACTGGGTGATGTCAAACGTCTGCCGGTTGTACGAACTGTTGAAAGAGCCGGCCTCATGCCCGTCGACATAGAGCGTATATCCGAAGTTGACGCCTTCGAGGCACAGGTATATGCCGTGCCCGTCCCACTCGGCCGGTATGTCGATGGTGCGCCTGTACAGCCCCAGTCCGGCCCTTACTTTCTTGCCGTAGGTCATGCCTGCAAACCCCTGCAGCTCCCAGTTGCCCGGCACTTTGATGGTTTTCCACGCGCCGGTGTCGTATTCCGGCATGAAGAACAGCGAGTCGCTGCCGGCAGAGCTGCCTGCAATGTACTTGAAATCCCATTGCCCCGACAGCGACCTTGTGTACGTTGCCTTCTCTGTTGTGGGCAGGGCCACTTGCGCCGAGGCCGTGGTCGAGGCCATCAGGAGCACCATGCCCAAGATGTTTCTGTCCATTTTCGTCATGTGTTTATTTGGTTGTAGTCTTTAAGTATTTGCCGTTTTTCCTTATGATATACACATTGCCCGGCCTCATGTCCGTAGCCGGCTGTCCGCCGATGGTATATGTCTGCCCTCTGTCGCCGTGGCCTTCGTCCTGCCATGCGGCATCGATGGCGTCGGCTTGGGTTACGTTTATGCGTATGGTGTCGGTGATGTTTGTGCCGTCGAAGCAGCCCGTAGTGCGTATGGCAAACTCATACAGCCCGGCTTTCTGCGGCGTTCCGTTGAGTGTGAACTGCCTTGTCTTGCTGTCTTGTTCGTAGCTGAAGCCTTCAGGAACGGAAAAAGAGCTTATGCGTTTGCCGTTGAGGAACGTTTGGAATGGCATGGCCCCGGTGCAGTTCTTGAGCCTGCAAGTCACTGCTTTCATAGCGTTGCCCAGTTCTACTGTCTGTTCTTTCAGGCCATCGACGGCAATGATTCCGGCTGCCACCGAGTCGGGCAGGTAGTAGCCCAGGTGGGGCGGTTGGTTGTAAGCCACGTTTTGCCATGCCACACTCATGCGGTACACGTGGTCGTGCATCAGCGTTGGCAACCTCAGGGCCGTCTCGGTTGTTGTCGATGCGATGTTGATGGTGGCCGAGTCGGTGGCGCAGCACCATACCACCTCCTCCCTCCAGTCGCCGAAAAGGTCGGCCGCCAGCAGCGGGTATGCCTTTGTCCCGTTTTTCATCGAGTGGTTGGGGGCTTGGTAAATGCGCGTGCTGCGTCCGTTGTTCCACTTTGTTATGTTTACTCCGTCGAGCAGTTCGTCGTATGCATCGCCATCCCAGAATATGCGGAAGCAATATGCCGGGCGTGCTTCCTCGCCCGAAGCCACCACTTGATCGTTGATGTCGTAGACGTCGTAGTTGGCCGCCGACCAGAACAGTCCGCCCCTGTGTTGCGGCGATATGACGGCAGCCATGCCCCGTCCGTTGTCGCCAGCCGAGCTGTGGCGTATCAGCAGCTCACCCGTGGCGTCGCCGTCGACATCGCCAACCGCAATGCTGTGGCACCCTTGTCCGTAGGCAGTGTAGCTGTCGCCTGTGCCCGATGTGTTTGAGCTGTAGTTGTAGATGCTTTTGTTGCCGTTGGCATCGCTTACCTCCACCCTTTGCTTCGAGCGCGAGGCGTGGAGCCATTTCTGCCGCAGCTTCATGCCGTCGAAATCCACGGCCCACAAGTATGCCTGGGTGTAGTATCCGCGGCACATCACGGCGCTCGGGTTCTTGTCGGCACCGTCGAGATAGGCCACGCAAGCCAGGAAACGCTCGCCCCGGTTGCCGTAATCGTCGCCCCAGGCACCATATCCGCTCGTGCGCCCGCAGGTGAAGCCGCGGTTAGGGTTGTACCATATCGTGTGCACGGCTCGCCCGCTCTGCCCGTCGAAAACGGTCAGGAACTCCGGCCCGTCGAGTATGTGGCCGCTGTCGTTGCGGTAGTCTGCCAGGTTGTCGGTGGCCCTTATGCCCTCGTCGTCGGCTGCCTCGGTCACGTAGCGGCCCGTGCCGTCGGTGGTGCCGGGGCCGGTCTTGCATATCAGTTCGGCCCTGCCGTCGCCGTCGAAGTCGAAAAACATCGGTTGCGAATAGTGCGAACCGGCCCTTATGTTTTTGCCCAAGTCAATGCGCCACAAGCGTTGCGGGGCAGGCTCGTCGGCCGTTCCGGGCTCTATGTGGTAGCAGTCGTAGTAGACGTTGCCGGTAAACCCGCTTGCGGAATTGTCCTTGGCATTCGACGGAGTCCACTTTACGAGCAGTTCATACTTGCCGTCTCCGTCGACGTCGGCCACGCTTCCCTCCTGCGCATAGTAGGCGTAGCAGTCCGTACTGTCGTTTTCGGCGTAATGGAAACTGCCGCCCTGCGGGCGCTCAAGCCTCATTGTCTTGTACTCCTTGCCCCATGCTGTGGCCGGCTCTGATGGCTCTCCGGCCTCGTCGCCGGTCTTTTTCACAATCTCGTAGACAGCTCCGGCCTCGCCGCCGGCATCGTTGTAATTGGTGGCGTAAACGTCGCGCGCTATTGTCTGCCCGTCTCTGATTACGTCGAATGTTACGTTTTCGCCCTCGTCGCCGAGCAGTCGCCAGCCGACAAAGTTGCCCCCGTCGTGGTGGATGGCCACCGTGCCGCGCCCGAGCCTTTCCATCTGGCTCCGTGGGGTGGCGTTCTGTGCCGTTGCGGTTGTCGTCACCTGTGCCGCCGTTGCCGCAATGAGGCATAAAAGGTGTAATAATCTGTTTATGTTCATGTCGAGGTTGGTTATTGGTTTGTTCTTGCCGCAAAGTTAATTTGCTTGCAAGAGAGCGGCATTACACTTTCGTACGATTGATTACAAATATGTGCATGGCGTTGTGTTTCAGGCATGTGCCGGCCTCGCCGCATGGGCGTGTCGCCTCGTGGCGGGCCGGCCTTGGCCGTTTGTGGGCAGCTGCTGTTGTGTCTTTCGTTGTGTTTTTCCTTTGGGTGATAGTGTGTTGCCGCGTCGTGCGGCTGTGTCTTGTCTGTCAATCATGGATTGCCGTGCCGGTGGCGCTGTCGGCCTTGGGTGTTGCCGATGTCTTTTCGGCAAACGTCTCGGGGCTTACCTTCATGGCCCTGAGCGTGCGCGAGACGGGGAAATTGCTGAAGAACTCATCGTCTGAAGCAAGCCATTGGTGCGAGAGAATGGCGTTGCACCGCTTCACCTGCTTTTCGATTGCGTCGAAATACCTGCCGTTGATCACGGCCAGGTAGTGCTTGCCGTCGTGCGTCCTGAATGCGAGCACAAGCCTCTTTTTGCCTTTCCGCTTGTCGTTGGCGGCCCATTGGTGTGTGTCAACCCTCACCTTTATGTTCCAGCCGTGGCGGGAGTTCAGCTCGTTCATCATGGCCCTGAACACCTGCCCGTGGGCCGACGTGTCTTTTATGCGCTGGTATGCAATGTAGTAGTGAATCATCTCGTGCAGCAGCACGTTCTGGTATTCACGTTCGGGCAAGTCGTAGTATTTTGTCACCTTGATGGTGAAATGGTCTAATTTCTGCCGTCTCAATATTGCCGAACGCCTGCTTCTGCAGCAAAACTGCCCCAGGATGGTGCGTGCGTTGCTGACGACAAACTCCGGTTCAGGCAGTTTTCCGCCGAAATAAGCATTGTTGAATGTGCCGAACTGCTCTCTGAGGTATTCTTGTGTGGGCGTCATAGCTTTTTGCCAGCGATAGTGCGAGCGAGAGTAAAGCAAGCTGTCTTGCCATATCCCGAGTGCCGCTTATCTTTGGCAAAGTTAATACAAAAGGCGGGCGGAAGCAACATAAGGCTAAAAAAATATGTTTATATTGCAATAAATTCCGGAAAAAAGGCTTATGATATTATAAAACCGGCATTTCGGGTTGGTTGGTGTGATAATTTGGAGTAACTTTGCAGCCGAGATAACAAACAACAGATTGATATGATGATAAGGAATGGTTATGTGCTGTTGGCCGCAGCCACGCTGGCTTTGGCGTCGGGTGTGGCCTCATGCGGCAACGACGACCCGCCCACCGGCGATGGCATAGACTATACAGAGAAGGTGGTCACGGGCTACAGGATGCAGTATAACATGAAGTTGGCCGACCCCAATGTGCGCGAGGTGGCCGACGTGCTTGTTACATACATCGACGCCGAAGGCAAGGAGGTTGAAGACACTATGGACGGCCAGGAGTGGCAGAAGACGGTGGTGATGCCCAGCGGCAAGGAGCAGACATACGGCCTTGCAGCCCGCTTCGCGTCGAAGCAGAGCCCCGTGATGAGCCAAGACGAGTATGACTTTGCCGTCGACCTGACCTCGGGCATTTACACATTGTATTCAAATGGCAGCGCCATGATGCTGGCGTGGGCTACAAACCGCGAGAGCCAGGGCATACTGAAAGCCGACGCCGACGGCGAATACCGCACCACGCGCTCGGCCTCCTACCTGGTCACGCCGCAGGCCCGAGAGGACATGGACACCACGTTCACCTACTTCAACTTTACAAACAGGAGGCTGGAGTCGGGGCGTGACACCATCATTTTCAATAAGTTTGATTTCAAGAAATAGCCTTTTGCCGCTTCGGTGGCGGGGCTGCCTCATAGCACCGGCATCCGAGGCGTAGCGCGTCAGCGCCCGCCGTCACCCCTGTTGGGTTGATGGCGGGCGCTGTGCATTGTGGCGCAGCCATGTCGGCCGCGTTTGGCCGGCTCACTGGATAAATCTATGGGGCTTTTTAGGAGTTAAGGAGTTAGGAAGTTAAGAAGTTAAGACAATAGTATTTGGTTATCTTCTTGCAACACTTTCCCCATGCTGCCAGAGCTCCCATGTTTCCATAACTATTGTCTGTACTCCTGTCTCCCGCCTCCCAAATAAACCCCAACAATTGTCTTAACTTCTTAACTTCCTAACTCCTTAACTCCTAAAACAATTCCTTGAATAATGCCATTGTCCTCTAACTCCATAACTCCCTGTACGTTTAAGCCCCCTGTGTTTGTCGGGTGGCCCGCTTGGCTTGCGTGCCCTCGCCGTGGCGTTCAGCCTTCCTGCCGCCTGCCGCTTCCGTCTATCAGCGCCCTGAGCGAAGCGTTGAACTGCTGGTCTTGCGCCATGTCTTCTATGTCCAGGTGCATGCGGTAGCGCCAGTAGTGGTGCGGGTTGCCCGGAATGTTTATGCGTTCGGCGCCGGCGTCGGCCAGCCTCAGCTTCTCGTCGGTGGCCAGCCAGTCTTGCAGCGTGAGTATGCACAGTGCCGAGGGGCTCATCAGCTGGCGCTCAACGATGTCCTTGGCGAGCCATCCCGGCATCGGGTGGGGGGCCGTTCCGTCGTGGTGCAGCATCGTTGTGAAGTAGTCTTGGGCACGCTCGTGGTCCTCGTCCCACCATGCCCGCATCGTGGGCGTGTCGTGGGTGGACATGGTGCACACCGACAGGTAAGGGTAGTGCGACAGATGGGCGAAGCGGGTGCCGCTCTCTTTGGGCATGGTCTGGATTTCCAGGCTCAGGATGTTCAGCCTGTTCATCACCCAAGGCACGCATTCGGGCACCATGCCCAAGTCTTCGGCGCACATCAGCATGCGCGTGGCGCGGCCCAGCAGCGGCAGTTTGCGCATGGCCTCGTTGTACCAGAACTGGTTGTGGCGGCGGTAGAAGTAATCGTCGTAGAGGCGGTTGAACGCCGTCTTGTCCCTGTCGCTGAGCGCAGCGTAGGCCATGTCGGTCTGTGCGGCTATGCGCGGGTGCAGCTTGTTGGCGTCGGTGCGGTCGGCCACGAAGAGCACATTGCTTATCAGCGCATACAGGCCGTCGCGCAGGCGGGTGTCGGCTTCCGATGGGTTTTCGCCGAAGGCGGCCTCCACCTTGCGCTGCGTGTCGTATTCGGGCCTCATGGCGTAGCCGTCGCCCCGGGGGCATACATAGGTGGAGCGCACCTCGTCGGCCCTTTCGCCGAATAGCGCCTCGATCACGCTGTCGGTGATGTAGGGCTTTGTCAGCCGGCCGGTGTCGGCCTGCAGTCCGTAGGCTGCAATCTCCTCGCGGGTCATGCCGAGGGCAGGCACAAACTGGCCCAGCAGTCCGTGGACGGCATCTGCCGGTATCTCCCATATTCGGAAGAAGCCCAGAATGTGGTCTATGCGGTATGCGTCGAAGTATTCGGCCATCTTCCCCAGGCGCTGCGTCCACCATCGGCAGCCGTCGGCCATCATTTCGTTCCAGTTGTATGTGGGGAAGCCCCAGTTCTGGCCGTTGGCCGAGAAGGCGTCGGGCGGGGCGCCGGCCTGCCCGTCCATGTTGAAATAGCGGGGCTGCGTCCATGTCTCAACGCTCGTGCGGCTCACCCCGATGGGTATGTCGCCCTTGAGTATCACCTTCATGTCGCGTGCCAGTTCGTGCACCTCGCGCATCTGCATGTCAAGGTTGTACTGCACGTAATACCAGAAAGCCACCTCCTTGTATAGCTTTGTCTGCGGGTTGGCCATGGCCTTCAGCTCGCCGTCGTCGGGCTTTTCGTGGCCCGTCCAGCGGCTGAAGTCGGGTGTGCCGTGCTTGTCGCGGTAGTGGCAGAAGGCGGCATACGGCACGAGCCACCGCCTGTTGGCCTCGAAAAACCGCTTGTAAGTCACCCTTCGGCTCACCGCCTGCCACTCTTGCGCGAACAGTTCGCGCAGGTATTCGGTCTTGGCGGCATTCACCCTTTCGTAGTCCACCTGTGGCAGCGCGTTGAGTTCTTGGCGCAGCCTTTCGTAGTGCTCCCGGCGTTTGGCGTCCTTGAGCGGCGCCAGTTGCCTCAGGTCGGTGTATTGCGGGTGCAGGGCGTATGTGCTGATGGCGCTGTACGGGTAGGAGTCGCGCCATGTGTGGGTGGCCGTGGTGTCGTTGACGGGCAGCACCTGCAGCGCGTGCTGTGCTGTCGACGCTGCCCAGCGCACCATGGCTTTCAGGTCGCCGAAGTCGCCAACGCCGTAGCTTCCGCCGGAGCGCAGCGCAAACACCGGCACCACCGTGCCGGCCCCGCGCCACTGGCTTATGCCGAACTCGGCCTGCAGCAGCTCGTATGTCACCACGTCGCCGGCCTTCATGTCGGGCAGCGTGACCGTGCGGTTGGCGCCGTCTTCCCACATTATTATATTGTCGTTGTCGTTGCCCGCGATGACAAACTTAAACTCCATGAACGGGCGGTCTATCTTCGATGCGTCGAGGCTCACCACCCACTCGTTGGGTGTGTGCTCGGCCATGCGCAGCCCCGCCGGTTTGAGCCAGTTGCCAAGGTATGGGCCGCTGCCGGCCAGGGCCAGCCTCTGGCCCGCTCGCAGTTGCGGGGCCCGCACTTTCAGGCGTATCATCTTGCCGAAGTCGGCCACGGCGCTCAGCTCACGCTTGCGCCTTGCAACGCACTCGGTGAAGGCCGAGCTGTAGAGCAGGGCGTCTGGAGGCATGTCAATCCACTTGTCGTACATCACGTGGCACGCGCTGCGCGAGTTGGCAAACTCCAGGCGGTGGGGCATGGCGTCCCATTCGCGCCTGGCTTCGCTGCCTCGCCGTTCCACACTGTAGTAATAGTCTATGTATGTTGCAGGCTTCACCGTCCTCGACAGGCTGCACGTCCAGCTTCGTCCGTCGAGCGTTTCCATGGGGTGGCGCTCTGCCTTTGCTGTGGCTTCGCCACTGATGATGTTGAGCACCAGTGCCTCGCCGTATGCGGTCAGGTAGTCAATGTTGAATGTAAGCTTCATTGGTTTCGGTTGTCTTTGATGTTATTGGTGGCGTAAAGTTAATAATAAAATGTGGAAAACCAACAAAACTTCACTGCTTTTTCGCATGTTTTTTATCCGTTGGGGGCTGTTTGCCACTTGCTCTGCCACGCCGTGTTTCAATGGAGCCGGTCGGTTGGTGTAACAACTTGTATGCCAGAGTGTTGCCGTTTATGCCGAATGGCGGCGCAAAACGGGCTGTATGGCAGCGCGAAAGTGGCCGTCTGGCAGCTCGAAACGGGCTGTGCGGTGTATGGGCCCGGGGCGCATGCGGCCTTTCCGCCCGCTGGCGACGGCAGCAGGCTTGCCCCGCCGCCCGTTCACCTTAGGTTTATGGCCACGTCAAAGCCGCGCCCGTTGAAAGCCACGGCCACACCCTTGTCTTTCAGCAGCTTGCCGCCCACAAAGTAGCACAGCTCTGTCGACAGTATGCCTATGGCGGCCCCGGCGGCCACGTCGTACCAGTGGTGGCGGTCGCGCATCACCCTGTCGGCCGCCGTCAGCGTGGCCACGGAATACCCCGCCACGCTTATCCACGGCGAAACCTTGCCAAACTCCTTGTGCAGCACGGTGGCGCCGGCGAAGGCGATGGTGGCGTGGCCCGACGGAAACGAATGGTCGTCGCTGCCGTCGGGGCGCTGCTCGCTGACGGTGTGCTTCAGGGTGTAGGCCACCCCTGCCGAAACGGCCATCGACGCCGCTGCCGTTGCTGCCAGCCGGGGCCACTCGTGGCGGCTGTCTATGCCGCTTGCCTTGAGGGCTACCACTGCCGCCCATGGCGTGAGTTGCAGCACGTCGTCTGTCGTTTCGCCGCCTATGCCCCCGGCGAGGGCAGGCGCGGGGGCGGCCATCAGTGCCGCCATGATCATAGTTTTTGTGTTCATGGCTGCAAAGTTAAGCATATTTTTCGGGCCGCGGGCCATGTAGACATCGGAAAGATTTGGCCTGCCGTCATTGCCTTTCCGATTTTTTGCTGTATATTTGTGGTCTGAACGGGCTGTCCCGGGAAGGCGGCTGCTACGGCTGTCGCTGCTGTTGCCACTGTGGTTGCCCAGTATTTTGGGTTGCCAATGCCCGGAATGTGTGTATGGGCAGTGCCGGCTTGTTCCGGGCGCCATGCCGCGCGCTGTGCCGTGCAGGCCGTGGGGCGCCCTCGGCCTGCCATTGTAACAATGTAAAACAAAGCTCAATGATATGAAAAGACGGATTGTGATGGCGGCCGCCGCGCTGGCGGCCATTGTCGTGCTGGCCCTTGCGGGCGGCAGCTTCTATATGCTCGGCTATTCGCTCGACCCCGACCCGAACCGCGCCGACACCGACAGCGCCTACGCCCAACTGTACAGCCGGATGCCCGACATGAGGCCGTGGGCCGACAGCCTGCGCCGCTGCGGACTGCTGCGCGACACGTTTGTGGCAATGCCCGGTGGCGAGCGGCACCATGCCCTGTGGCTCCGGGCCGACTCGGCATGCGGCCGCACGGCCGTCATAGTGCACGGCTACAAGGATTGCGCTGTCAAGTTTCTGTACCTGGGGCGCATGTACCACCGCGACCTGGGGTACAACATACTGCTTCCCGACCTGCATGCCCACGGGCTGAGCGACGGCGGGAGCATAGGCATGGGGTGGAACGACAGGTTCGACGTGATGCGTTGGGCTGAGGTGGCCGAGCGCATGTTCCGCGTGGCGGGCCATGAGTCGAGGGTCGTTGTGCACGGTGTGTCGATGGGTGCAGCCACGGTCATGTGCATGTCGGGCGAGCCATTGCCGGCTTACATAAAGTGCTTTGTCGAAGACTGCGGCTACACTTCGGTTTGGGATGAGTTTGCCTGCCAGCTGCGCGAGCAGTTCGGCCTGCCGCCGTTTCCGCTGATGTATACCACGAGCGCGCTGTGCGGCGCCGTCAACGGGTGGCGTTTCGGCGAGGCGTCGCCCTTGGCCCAGGTGGCCAGGTGCCGCAGGCCCATGCTCTTCATCCATGGCGATGCCGACAGGTTTGTGCCCACAGAGATGGTCTACAGCCTCTATGCGGCCAAGCCGGGGCCCAAGCGGCTGTGGATAGGGCGCGGTTCGGCCCATGCCATGTCGTATGCCGACCACCCCGTGGAGTATACGCGGGTGGTGGCCGACTTTGTTGGCCGCTGACGCTGTGGCCGCCCAGCGCCCCGGGGCCACGGGCGGCAGCCGGCCGCGCCCTCTCAACGGCGCTGTCGGCCGGCGCGGGGCCGGAGTCGGCGCAGCAGCTCCCTCACCACAAACCACGCGTGCATGATGGTGGTCGGGACCACCCCATAGTGGCAGGCCATCACGCTGAAGCGCTCGCGCAGCGACTCGCGGTGGTGGAGCGTGGTCTGCCCCTCCTGCGTGTAGCATGCTATGGTTGCGCGGGCGTTGGCCAGCGGCAGCCTTTGGCGGGCGGCTTCTTTCATCACCTTGATGCACCAGTCGACGTCGGCCGAGTATTTGTACTTCAAGTCGTAGGGCGTGCGGCGGGCAATGTCGGTGCGGGCGTAGAAGGCTTGGTGGCACACCAGCATGCCATGGCGGAACGAACGCCACGACAGGTTGCGCGGCGGGCGCAGGCGGCGGGGGCCGAGGTAGCGGCCGGCGTCGTCTACTATGTCGGTGTCGCCGTATATCACGGCAGGCAGTCCGCCCCCGGCGGCCACGGCCGACGCGGCGGTGCGGGCCAGCAGCCCTATGGTGTCGGTAGCGGGCAGGTAGTCGCCTGCGTTGAGAAAGCACACATAGTCGCCCGTGGCCCGGGCCAGCCCTTTGTTCATGGCGTCGTAAAGTCCGCGGTCGGGCTCTGAGCTTATGGCCACGGCATGCCCGTTGGCGGCGCTGTCTGAGCGCCTCTTGTAGTCTTCGGCCACGCCCAGCGTGCCGTCTGCCGACGCCCCGTCGACAATCAGGTGCTCTATTGCCGGGTAGCCTTGGCGCAGCACGCTCTCGAGGGTTCGGGGCAAGGCGCCCTCGGCATTGAACGTTATTGTCACTATGCTGAACTTGATCATAGGCTGTAGCGTTTGTAAGCCACGGCTTGGTTGTACACCTCTATGTACTTGATGGCCACGCTTTGCTGTGAGTAAGACACCGAGACCTTGTGGACGGCGTTGCGTCCCAGCTCTTCGGCATCGGCGTCGGCCAGGGCCCAGCGTATGCCTGCCGCCAGGTCGGCGGCGTCTTTGTAGGCAGCTACATACCCGTTGCGCCTGTGGTCTATCATCTCGGGTATGCCGCCGGTGTTGAACCCCACGCACGGCACACCGCAGGCCATGGCTTCCATTATCGTGTTTGGCAGGTTTTCAGACAGCGACGGCATGACAAACAGGTCGGCGGCGCGGTAGGCCGCCACAATCCTCTCTGTGTCCGACACATAGCCCAGCGGATAGGCCGGTATGGCAAACTGACCTGCCAGTTCGATGCCGCTGCCGCCCAGCATCACTATGCCCATGTTGGCGGCAATGTCGGGGTGGCGCTCGGAAAGCAGCCTGCAGGCTTCAATGAGGTAGGCGGCGCCCTTGTTGCCGCTCGACACCCGCTGGGCCACAAACAGCATGAGGCGGCGCCCTTCGGGCAGCCCGAGCATCCGGCGGGCCTCGGCCTTGTCGCCCGGGCAGAACACGCGGCGGTCTATTGGGTTGGGTATCGACACCACGCTCTTGCCCTCGAGCAGCTTGCTCTGCCTGGCCTCCGAGGCCAGCCACTTGCTGCAGGCCACAAAGATAAGCCTGCCGCCGCCTTTGAGCAGCCGCTGCTTCTTGCGCCATACGTGGCGGGCTGTGTCGCCAAACAGCCCGGCCGGCAGCAGGGGGCACGCCGAGCAGCCTGTGGTAAACTTGCGGCAGCCCAGCGTGAGGTGGCATATGGCCGTGGCGGGCCACATGTCGTGCATGGTCCAGACCACGGGCTTGCCGCTGTCGAGTATCTTCCTGATGTCTGACAGCGACAGCATTCCCTGGTTGACCCAGTGCAGGTGTATTACATCGGCCTCCTTAAACTCGCGCAGGCCGGTTATGTCGGCACCGGCGTTGGCTATGTCTATCTCGAAGAGATGCTTGCGCGAGAAGTGGGTATGGAGGAATATGACGAGGCGCTCCCACAGAAACCGCCACTGCATGAGCAGCTGGTGTGGCGTGGCCACGACGGTTATCAGGTCTGTCTCCTTGTCGCGCACCAGCATCTTGGCCTTTACCCCGTTGTTTTTCAGGGCTTCCATCAGGCGGTTGGCAGCCACGGCTGCACCGCCCGTCTTCTCGCTTGTGTTTACTATAAGAACTCTCATGGCTGTGTGGTAATGTGGCTCGCGGGCGGCCGGCGCATGCCGAGGCCGTGCCGGCGTCGGGGTCGGAGGCCGCCCGTTGTTGATGCAAATGTAATTAAAATTTCTGAATCCGAAGCCCCATGTGACTATTATTTTCACCATTTTTAAGTAGGTGTTCACAATCAATTGTCGTCAAATAGCACACAAGATGGTGGCAAAGATAATGGGAGACACCTGCAGGGGCTATTGTATAGGTTAATTTTGAACAGCTACTTATGCCTGAATGCTGTCTTTTGGCAACTGCGGTGGCGGGTTGCCTGCCGCTGTTGGGGCTGTGGCGGCGGACAGCGATGTGTGTGTCGCGGCTGTGGCCTGTTGTAGCACAGCCGCCTGGCGTGGCCCGAGTGGCTTGGTTGTGGCCAAGGGAGTGACCCCGGCTGGCGGTGCCGGCGTGGCCCTTGCAAGGTGTTGCCGCACAGGCCGTTGCGCCGGGGCCCACCGCTGTGGGGCGGCTTCCGGCCAGTCGGCTTTCCGGCGGGCAGCCCGTGCCGCAGCGGTGTCGCCCGTGCTGCCTGCATGCCGGTTGGGGGTTGCACATACGGGGCTGTTTGTGCCGTTTTTAAGGCGCGTCTCATTGATTTTTGTTTACGCTGCTTTAATAGTGTTAATTTGATGCAAATAATGCTCCTTTTGGTAACAATGTATTCCTAAATTTACTATCTTTGTGATTGAAAGAGAGACTAATTCATCTATTCATTAATTCTTAAAATACAGGGCTTATGACTAATTATCTTAGCTTCAACGTAGGTGCTATATTCAGTGATCTGGATGATTACATGCTTAGCACGGGAAGATTGGAGATAGACGCGATCGAAGCCAATCGAGAGTTGGATCGCAAAGGCCTGTTAAAGGATGACCAGACGCATCCGGGTAAACCATTGGAGTTGCTGCTTGGCAGGCTGCGCGACATGAATCTGTTGCCACAAGGCGTTCGTCAGCTGTATGGAACCTGGAAAATCAAGCATTCCAAGACAATCGCTAAGGTACGCATGATATTCCAGTATTGAGCTGATTGGGCTTGGGGATTATGGCTCACGGGGTGGGGCAGAGTCCGAGGGCACAAGTGGAACAGCCTGCGCAGATGGTCTTGATAGATGGCCATCTGCGCAGGTTTTTTTTCTGAAATAACATCAAAGACGGCCGATATGGGTTAAAATAACTTAACCCGATGTCACTTTCGGCGGCGTTATGTGTCATATAGATAACTTTGCACGGAATATCAATTAAACAGAAAGAATATGAAGAAAAATTTAGTAATGTTTTCAGTGATTGCCGGCTGTGTGCTTATGAGCAGCTGCGTGAGCAAGAAGTCGTTGGAAAACTGTCAGGCGGAAAACCAGAAACTGTCGGAGAATTTCCGCGACATGGCCAAGAACTACCAGAACGCCAAGGAGCAACTGGCTGCCAGCACGGCCCGCATGACGAGCCTGGAAGACCAACTGGCACAGCAGAAGAAAGACTATGCAGCGCTGCAGGGCTCGCTCGACAAGAGTCTTGCCAACGCCGGGCAGAACAACATCAGCATCGAGAAGCTGGTTGACCAGATCAACGAGTCGAACCAGTATATCCGCCATCTCGTAGAGGTGAAGAGCAAGAGCGACTCGCTCAACCTTGTGCTTACCAACAACCTGACCCGCTCGCTGAGCAAGGAGGAGCTCAAGGAGGTAGACGTGCAGGTGCTCAAGGGCGTGGTTTACATCTCGCTGGCCGACAACATGCTCTACAAGAGCGGCAGCTATGAAATCAACGACAGAGCTGCAGAGACGCTCAGCAAGATTGCCAAGATCATTAAGGACTACAAGGACTATGACGTGCTCATAGAGGGAAATACCGACAATGTGCCCGTGAACGCATCGGCTGCGTCGATGAAGAACATCCGCAACAACTGGGACTTGTCGTGCCTCAGGGCTTCGAGCGTGGTGCAGGCACTGCAAAACCAGTATGGCGTCGACCCGAAGAGGCTCACTGCCGGAGGCCGTGGCGAATACAACCCTGTGACGTCTAATGACACAGAGGTGGGCAAGCAGCGCAACCGCCGCACGCAGATTATCATCACACCGAAACTCGACCAGTTCATGGACCTTATAGGGCAGGCTCCCGAGACGGAGTGATATTTGTCTGTACCGATATGTCTGCGGGCCGCCAACCGGGTGGGGCGCGAAGCCGATGGCTTCTGCTCTGCACTGTGGGCGGCCCGCAGTGTGTTTTCCGGGGGGCATGGGTGTGGCGGCGGCATGTCTTGTCGTAGCCTTTTGTTTTATTCGTTTTGTCGGCGGGCAAAGTGTCTGACGCCTTGCCAATGTGGCTTTTCGGTAGAAAATAAGTGTGCTTCAGTTGCTATAATTCAACTTATTATTGATATATTTGTGCTTGCAAACGATAAATAATCGTCATTCAATCAACAATCATGACCAAGCCGGTCAATACCGATTTCGGTAAATTCCCGATGTGTTCAAGAGGTTGCCGACTTCAATTGGGGCATCGGATAAGAATCGGGATGGCTGGCACAAGCTGCATAATAAGATGAATAGGCCGGACGAATTTTTCATACCCGACAACGAGGTAAAGCTCTCCGGGGAGCTTGATTACAGCCGGGCGGATTTGTATATCAGCGCAGTGGATGCTCTTTCGCGGGCATCTTGTCAAAGTGTATATATCATAGACTATTTCAAACGGGATTTCCTGTATGTGTCGCCAAACCGATTTTTTCTGTGCGGACTGTCGCAAGAGCGTGTCAGGGAGCTGGGCTATCGGTTTTATCTGGATCATGTCCCGGAGGGCGAACTGCCGCTGTTGCTGACCATCAACAGGGCTGGTTTCGCTTTCTACGAGGGCATTCCGGTCAAGGAACGCAAGGAATGGTATATCTCATACGACTTTCACATTCTGGATAACGGGCGGAAAATGCTTGTCAACCATAAGATGACGCCGCTTGAGCTCACTTCCGATGGCCGTATATGGCTGGCGTTGTGCGTAGTGACGGCGGCTACACATGCGGATGCCGGGCACATAGAGATGCACCATGCAGGCACATCCGACTTCTATGAATATAGTGTCGTTTCCCGCAAATGGAAAAAGAAGCGGATGCCTGTGCTCACCGACGGGGAGAAGTCGGTGCTTATGCTTTCAATCCAGGGATATACCATGGCCGAGATTGCAGACAAGATATGTCTTTCTACCGATACTGTCAAGAAATACCGCCAGCGCATATTTGTGAAGCTCAATGTGCGCAATGTCTCCGAAGCCATAGTGGCGGCCACGAACAGCAAGCTACTCTGAGTTGCCGTAAAGGTAAAGTCTTTGGAGATGGTTTTACCTTGCGGAGGTATGTCTATCCCCTTCACGGCACCATACCCAAAAGGGTATTTTTATGTTCCGATGCCCATTTGTACACTTTTGGGTACGGTTAAAAATACAAAAAGACCGTAACTTTGCATAAGAAAAGCTGCATTCGGCAATCAGTGGGCAAGCTCACATCGAGCTCGTTTGCATTGTCTTTGCAGCAGGAAATCATAAAATCAACTATATGAAAGCCATATTCTATGCGGTTATTATGGCCTTGGCGTCGGTCGAGGCCATGGCTCAAAGCATCACAGGCAAGGTGGTAGACGAAAGCAATTTGCCCATGGAGTTTGTCAATGTTGTATTGCAGAAGGCAGACTCTACATACATAACGGGCACTGTCACTGACGGAACGGGAACGTTCCTGTTCGGCGAAGAGCATGTTGACGCCAAATTGATAAGGTTGTCTTCTGTAGGTTACGCAGACCAGACCATAGGCATTCCGGCTACAGGCAACATGGGCGTGATAACCATGAAGGCAAAGGATGTGATGCTGGGTGAAGTGGTGGTGAAGTCAAAACGCCCTCTGACCACAGTCAAGGGCGACGCCCTTGTTACCAATGTGGTAGGCTCGCAGCTTGAACATGCAGGCACGGCAAACGATGTCCTTGCGCAAGTTCCGATGGTGCTTGGGCGCGACGGAAACTTCGAGGTTTTCGGAAAAGGCTCTCCGGCCATATACATCAACGGGCGCGAGGTTATGGACATCACGCAGCTTTCGCAGCTGAGCTCGGCAGACATCAAGAATATTGAGGTGATAACAAACCCGGGTGCAAAGTATGGCGCTGCGGTAAAGTCGGTAATCCGCATCAAGACCAAGCGGCCGCAGGGCGACGGATTCAGCGGCAACATACGCGCGCAGGGCGTCGTGCAAAAGTATTTTCGTACCGTCGACCATGCCAACTTCAAATACCGTACGGGCGGACTTGAGTTGTTTGGCAACTTCGGCTATATAGGCGGCAAGTTTGAAGGCGGCAACAAAGTGGAAATGCTCACACAGTCGTCTGTGCTGTGGAACCAGGTAATTGCGCAGGAAGGAAGCATGCGTACCAATGAGTTTTTCGGCAAGGCGGGCTTTTCATACCTGTTCAACGAAAACCATTCAATAGGGGCTTATTACTCCAATGGCCTCATGAAACAAAAGGCTGTCAACAATGGCGTAAGCCAGATGTTTGCCGACGGCGTGCTTTATGACAACCTGACAATTGTCGAGCGCACCAATACCAACTCCCTGCCCAAGCACCATGCAAATGTCTATTACAATGGCGAAGTTGGCAAACTTGGAGTGGATTTCAACGTGGACTACATGTGGCGCAAGAACAATACCGACATGTGGAACGACGAGACAAGCGCCAACCATGACAATGCTGTAGTCTGCTCCAGCGGTTCCAACAGGAGCAGGCTGTTTGCCGAGCGCCTTGTTTTCAGCTATCCGTTCTGGAAAGGAGGCATAGAGATAGGCGAGGAATACACATCGTCGCGCTTTTCGTCAGACTACATCACTGACGCATCTATTGTCGGCGGCTCCGCGTCGAGGGTGGATGAGAACAACATTGCCGGCTTTTTTGAGATAGGGCAGTCTTTCGGCAAGCTCAATGTCAGCGTGGGTTTGCGATATGAGCATGTGAATTTCTATTATCTGGAAAACGGCCGGAAGAAAGAAGACCAAAGCCGCAGCTACAACAATCTTTTCCCTTCGTTGTCGCTGTCTGCGGCGATTAAGGATGTACAACTGTCGCTGAGCTACACACACAAGACGCAACGGCCAGGATATGAAGACCTTGACGGCACGGTAGACTATATCAACCGGTTTACCCTTGAGGGCGGCAACCCGTTTCTGAAGCACGAGAAAATACATTCGCTGGAGCTGATGGGAGCATGGCGCCAGTTCTTCGCCCAGGTTGCATATACCTATAAAAAAGACCCGATAATGTACATTGCACGCCCTTATGGCGATGATGGCGAGGTGAAGCTCGTTACGAAAGACAATCTTCCTGAGGTCCAGAGGCTGCAGGCTTTTGTAGGCGGGCAGTTCAAGGTCGGCATTTGGCAGCCGAGGGTCAACGTGGGGATAATGAAGCAGTGGCTCACCATCGACTATTCAGACGCACGCAAGAGCATGGGCAAGCCTATCGCCCTTGTGCAATTGCAGAATGCCATCCACTTGCCTTATGACATCTGGATGAATGTAGACATGCAATGGATGAGCGCCGGCAACGACGACAACACGTATCAGGAGCAGTCGTCATATCTCAACGCAAAGCTGTACAAGGCGTTTTTCGACAACCGTTTCAGCCTTACCCTTGAGGCCAATGACATATTCAACAAAAGCAACCGCGACGTGACTATGATGAGCAAAGACGTCACCATACAGAGGTTCAGCACAATCAGCAACCGCACTTTCATGCTCACCCTGCAATATACTTTCAACGCCACGCGCGACAGGTATCGCGGCCAAGGGGCAGGTAAAAACGAGCTGAACCGTTTTTGACCCGAACCGGAAGATGGCCAATTCAATGGCGGGTCGTAAAATAAAGATAGCCGTCCGGAACCCGGGCGGCTATCTTTGCGTCTGCTCATAAGTTGCTGTTTAAAATTTATTGTCATCAGATTGTGCGCAGTTCCGTGCATGTTTTTCAACGTCCGAGGTGGAAGTGTAGCGGGCTATACGACCGATGAGGCGTTGGAAAACAACGCGGAAGAGCGTGCAAGATGATGGAAAAGATTAGATAACCATCTAAATTGGTTTGGTTTCCGTTAATTTTCAACAGCTACTTAATCGTCTGAAAATGAATCTATGGTTATTTACACTTGGTTGAGCGGTGATGCGTCATTCTGTCGAATGGACTATTTCACCAATATTTTCTCTACCTTGACATTGCCGTTGGCGTCTGTCACCTTCCTTATGTTAATGCCTTTCGCGGGCTTCTCTACGCGCATGCCGGAAAGTGTCGTGTATTCGGTGCGCGTTTGTCTGTCGGCCCCAACGCCGGCAATGGAGGCCGGTGTCGGTTGCCATACGATGGGAGAGGCATGCTCCTCGCCGCCACCTTTGTACACGGTGCGTATGCCAACCTTCTGCATCTCGGAGTCATAGATGTAGAATTTCACTTGTCCGTAATTGAAGATGAAGTCGTAGTTGTTGTCGGAGTAAGCATAGGGCACCTGCGTCATCGCAGAGTCCAGGCGGTGGTACGGGCCGCCCTCTTCCTCCGGCACAAACCGTATGGGCTCGGTGTTGTCGTCTACATATACTTCATAGAACAGCTTGTCGGGGTCGATAAACTTGCCGTCGGTGCTCTCCAACTCCATTGTGAATATTATCTCTGCACCGTAATCCTCGATGTACCTACCCACTTTCTCTATCTTGGGTGCTACCGGTTCGGCTGCTACTTCATTGTATGGTATCAGTACCGGGTTGTCTATGATGCCAACGGGGTTTATCTTGGTGGTTGACAGGCTGCTCAGCAGCGACACGTTGCCTACGCTTGTCAGCATGCCGTCGGTGCCGGAAGGGCGCATCACCAGTTCGTCCATGTAGGTGTAGTCGTTGTAATTGCCGTATTCATCGCTCTTGACTACGTAGCTGGCGGGCATCTGGAACTGGTGCGAAATGAACCTCTCGTTCACTCCCATATACTCTTTGGCTGCAAAGTGGTAGTTGCCCTCTGCGTCCTTGGTGCCTTTCATCCATAGTCCGGGCGTCGACGGGTCGTTGATGAACAGGGCGTCGTCGGTGAGGCGTGCGCTTACCACGAGGCGCCTGTTGAGCGAGTACTTCTGGTCGCGGGCCCCTTCAGGCACAGTCACGGCTTTGTAGGGGTTCTTGGTAAAGACGTGGCCGTATTCAACGGCGTACCAAGACTCCGACTCGTCGATGAAGCCCAGCGGCGTCTCTCGTGTGTCGTCGAGGGCTTTCAGCGTGTCGTTGCGCAGCACGAAGTACATGTTTTGGTCTGCGTTAAGCGTCCAGTTGTCCTGGCCGTTCTGCTTCATCTTTGCCACAAAACTGTTGCCGTAGCTTTCTGCCACCACGATTTGTGGCAGGCGTGCCACCAGCGTGTCGCCGTTGTACGGGTCAAGCTTCATGTAAGTGTTGCTCACCATATACGATATGGGGTTGAGCATGTACACCGTTCCGTCGCTCCCGGTCACATAGCTGCCCACGGCCTCCGTGTTGTCGTATTCGTTCAGGTCGTAGTAGCTGTCATAAAAACCGTGTGCGGCCCTGATGCAGTTGTCGTGCCTCTGGCCTTCCGGTGTGCGTATCACATCGGGAATCGTTGAGATTATCACTTTGGGGGCGGCGGTCAACTTGTGTTTGACTGGCAGCGTCTGTGGGCTCACCGGGGCTTGCTGGCCATGGGCTGGCAAGGCCAGGGCGGCAAGCATAAAGCCTTGTAGAAATGAGTAATGAATTTGTTGCAGAGCTTTTTCTTTTTATTAAGTGAATGATATGGTTCTGTATCTATGCTGCGGAAGTTTTCAATGCCGCTGCCAAATATCTTTGTTTATGCCTGCAAATATATATAATATATGTCAAACCCCTGTGTTCCACATAACTATAAAAACAGTCGCTTTGTCTGTTTCTTCCATTTTGGGGCCATTGTCGGGCAACAATCGCATGTTGTTGCCGTTCGTGTTGCTTGCCGTCATTGCCTGATGGGCGGCTGTTTGCGTCGGCGCAAGGTGCCTCGGTGGGCCTGTTGGCCTATGGGTCGCATGGCGCCAGGCGGCTTGACGGGCACAGTGCGGTCTTGTTGCCGGTTGGGGCATGGTTGCCGGCGTGGGCGTTTCCGTCTCTCCTCCCTTATTGCCTGCCCCTGGAAAATACTTGCCGCGCCGTGCACAACGCACGGCGCGGCAAGCGGTAATCCACGTTCAATGTGTGTGTGGTGCAAGGCTGTCAGCCTGCATGATGTTTATTTGCGGGGTGCCACTTTCCATGTGTTTCCGCCTTGGCGTATTATTGTCACGCCGTCATGGTCGGCATTTGTTGTTTTCCTGCCGTCGATGGTGTATGTCTCGTATGGTTCCGACGGGTCGAAAGCCGCCTTTCCGGTTGATGGCGCCGATATGTCGCTTGGCAGTCTTTCGCCGCTTACCGTCATCGACTTTATCTCCCAAGTGCCGGCCTCTTGGCTGGTGCTGGTATAGTGGAATGCAATCTTTATCTTCTTGCCGGCGAAGGCGTTGAGGCTTATGTCGCCCGACTCGTTGAATGTCCAGCTGTTGCCTCGCGGCCAGTTGATGCCGTTGAGCGGCGTGCCCACTCCGTCGCAGATGACCTCGACCGCCAGAGCGTCGGCCGGCGAAGCGAAGAAGTTGGCAGCATGGCTGAAGGTGAGCGTGGCGGTGGCATACCCGGTCAGGTCCAGCTCGGGTGTCACCACCGATGCGTCGGCTGCATTGTTGGTGTTGTTTGCGAAGGCTGTGCCCTTCCAGCCGTATTTGTTGTCAAGCCTCCAAACCTCGAAGCCGTCTTGTGGCACCTCCTTGTTGCTTATTGTGCATCCGCCTGTGCCGTCTGTGAATATGGCGGTGTAAATGGTGCCTTGTTCCGGTGCTTCGCCGCCGGGTGTATATTCCGATGTGCACAGCGTCGTCCCGGGGTCGAAGGCATAGTCGGTGCTGTCGCCCCAGATGTATTCCATCAGGTTTGGGAAGTCTACAAAGGGGTTGCGGTTGCCCTGTATGCGGCTTACGGCCTCGTTGCGTGATGTCTCCGTCTCGTCGGGGGCGTCGGTCTTGGCCCAGCTTATATACAGTTTGTATGCCCATGGCTGCAGCGTGGGGTAGTCGCCCTTTTGAAGTATCTGCAAGGCTTGCGTGCCCTTCCAAGTGAAGTTCTGGTAAGTGGTGGCCATGTACATGTAGGCCCGGGCAAAGTCACCTTTCCATTTGTCGGCCGGTTCCCATAGCTTGTAGCCTTTGCTGCCGGTTCCCACCTTTGTGCATCCGTTGTCTGTTGTGGCCTTGCTTACCTCGCCCATCGGGTAGTTCGATTTGGCCGAGTTTATTTTCTGCTCGCTCGGCATCAGGTTGTAAAGGTCTTTGTAGGCCTGGTTTTCTGAGCCTCCCCACCAGCTCTTCGGAAACGAGTGCTCTATGTTCATTCCGCCCACCGAGCTTCCCTTTGAGCCGAAGTACCTCGTGTCGTTGCTGTATCTGTCAATCACTTGGTTGTCGGCTGTGCGGTCGGTGGTGTAGAATCCCTCCCAAGTGTGGCCCTTGCCCTTGCCGTAGTCGAGCACGTTGGCGTCTTTTATTGTTTCGTGCACGGCATTCTTAAGCTCAGCCCCGCTTTTCCCTTTCAGGTTGTCGTAATATCCGGCCGGTATCTGTGCCGCCGAAGGAGCTGTGTTCATGGCCACCGCAACGGCTGCGATGGCTCTGGAAATGGTAGTTTTCTTCATTAGTAAATATGTTGTTATGTAATGTCCGTTTGATATATTTTGCAAAGATAGTCATTTTTATCCATGTGGCAATGCTTTGTGTCGACATAACGCGGGTACGCCCGCGATTGGGGTGGTGCCGGTTGGTGATGTGTTTTGGTTAATTTTGAACAGCTACTTATATGCCGGCGGTTGTTGGCGCATCTGTATGATGTGGTGCTGAATGTTCCCTTGGCCCAAGCCCGGGCCATGCGTGCCCGGCCGATGGCGCCCTTGCGGCAGTGGTTGGGCTTCTGCCTCCGGCCGCCGCGGCAAGCCTTGGCCGAGGCGTTTAAATGTTGTTTGGCCGCATTGTGGCGTAAAATCCGGGTGATGTTTGCTGGGCAGCGGCGCGTGTCTGTAAGTCATTGTCTGTCAGCGGGGTTGCCCTATATGCCATTTCGGCTTGCAAGAGGGCGCGTATGGCGCGGCGTTATGTGCCGTTTCGCCACGCTATACGGCCTGCATCGCGCCCCATGGCTTCTTATGCCTGCATCCCGCCGTGTCTTTGGCCCATGCCGGTCGTTATATGTCAAAGTGGTTTGGCTCTGTGGTCGGCCGGCAGGATGCCCGCAGCATGGCGAAGCCCAAGCAAAGCCTGCATAGGCAAAATTGGCGCATGCCCGGAGGGTCTGGTTGCCGTTTTTTGAATATTCGTGCCAGCCTGGTGCCGCAGCTGCTTGTTGTTGGTTTCAACAAAAGCCGCGCATCGATGCACAGCGCATGCTGGAAGCGTAGTTGTATGTGTTGCCAGGTTCGTCTGACTCGCATTTATATTATAATGTGTGCGCACACATTTGCTTGATGTAACGCCGGTTAAATGCAAACGAAAGTTAAATACATGAAGATTTCTTTGCCAATTCTTTGCTGGTGTCAGAAAAATGCCTACCTTTGCATCCGCTTTCAGGGAACAACCTGATGAGCGCCAAAAGAGAGTTCTTTGAGAAACTGAGATACAGAGACGAGGAGAGAGTAGCATTCAGGTTT